>ERZ773193.461-NODE-461-length-64124-cov-9.844137_pt1 | contig 64124 bp, 50 predicted proteins | sample MGYA00511110_ERZ773193 | MGnify/ENA primary metagenome ERZ773193 (study PRJEB29015, sample SAMEA2737784) | human gut metagenome | biome: human gut; feature: human-associated habitat; material: faeces | place: China | collected 2012 ... | reverse complement strand
TAAATGTGTAAACAATCATCCCGTACATCTTGTAAACAATCTGGGCTTGACAGTGAGCACCGCCCCCTACGCAGAAACGGTGGGGAAAGCAAGAATTTCACGAATCATCCCCTTGGTGACGATTCCTCCACTTATGAATGCGCACAGCGAAGCGGATGAGGTGTCAGAAACCTATAAGATTTTAACGATATTATGGTTATCGAGTGATGCTAATATGGCAAGCAATCACTAGTACGTAATGAATCTGTATTTTCCACCTCATCCGTCACGACCTTGGTCGTGACTGGGGGATTGTCGCCGTCCGGCGGACGGCGTTTAAGCGAACACTTTCGTTACAATCCCTCCGTCTTTTTGCTGCACAAAAATCCACCTCCCTTTGCACAAGGGAGGCATGTGCGCGTTGCCAATCCGGTCGCGCCATCGGGCGAAAAGCCCGCTTTATCTGTTTCAAAGGAGGTATTCGTATGAGCCTGAACAACACACCGTCGGGGGAACGGCTGCATATCGGTCTGTTTGGTCGCCGCAACAGCGGCAAATCGTCGCTGGTGAACGCGCTGACCCGCCAGCAGATCGCGCTGGTATCCGATGTCGCGGGCACCACCACCGACCCGGTGAGCAAAACCATGGAGATCCACGGCATTGGTCCGTGTGTGTTCATCGACACCGCCGGATTTGATGACGAGGGAACCCTCGGCGAAATGCGGGTGCAAAAAACCCGCGACGCGCTGCGCAAAACCGATGTGGCGCTGCTGCTGTTCGGCGGGGAGGATCACTCCGCCGAGTTGGAATGGCTGCCGCTGTTTCGGCAGCAGCAAACGCCGGTGATCCCGGTCATCAGCCGCGCGGACGAACGGGAAAATGTCGCCGCGCTGGCAGCACAGGTGCAGGAAGAAACCGGGTTGCCGCCGGTGGTGGTGAGCGCCGCCACCCGCGCTGGCATCGACACGCTGGTCGACCGCATCATCCGCGCGATGCCGGAGGGCTTTGCCGCCGCCAGCATCACCGGTCGTCTGGTGCAGGAGGGGGATACCGTGCTGCTGGTGATGCCGCAGGATATCCAAGCCCCCAAAGGGCGGCTGATTTTGCCGCAGGTGCAAACCATTCGCGATCTGCTGGATCACCACTGCGTGGTGGTCAGCGCCACCACCGCCCAGCTAAAGCAGGCGCTGGATACGATGAAGCAGCCGCCGGCACTCATTATCACCGATTCGCAGGCATTCGCCGAAGTGTATCCGCTGAAACCGGAGGGCAGCAGGCTAACCTCGTTTTCGGTGCTGTTCGCTGCCCATAAAGGAGATATCGATGCCTTTGTGTGCGGCGCGGCAGCGATCGACCGGCTGACCGAACGCTCACGGGTGCTGATTGCGGAGGCGTGCACCCACGCGCCGCTTGCCGATGACATCGGCCGCGAAAAGATCCCCGCGTTGCTGCGCCGCCGGTTTGGCGCAGGGTTGGAGGTCACGGTGGTCAGCGGAGTGGATTTTCCCGCCGATCTGTCCGGCTACAATCTGATCATCCATTGCGGCGCGTGTATGTTCAACCGCCGTTATGTGCTGGCGCGCATCCGCCAGGCGCAGGATCAGGGTGTGCCCATCACCAACTACGGCGTGGCGCTGGCGCATTTGACCGGTATTTTGGATAAGATCGTGTACTAAGGTTGCACTTTTTCGCCATACTCTTTATAATAAAGACAGGCTATGAACCCTGTGAATCAAGCAAAGGAGTGGCGGATATGGCACGCAATGTGGAAGCACGCATCGAAATCCCGATGGGAAGCCGCAACAAATACGAAGTGGAGCACGGCACCGGTAAAATCAAGCTGGACCGGGTGCTGTATTCGGCGGTGTTTTACCCCGCCGAATACGGATATGTGGAAAACACCCTGTCGCTGGACGGCGACCCGCTGGATATTCTGGTATTCACCTCGTCCCCCACTTTTCCGGGCTGTTATATCGAAGCGCGCATCATCGGCGGGTTGTATATGATCGACTGCGGGCAGGAGGATGTCAAAATTCTGTCGGTTTGCACCGGCGACCCGCGGTACGACCATGTGCAGGAGCTGGGCGATCTGTCGCCGCATTATCTGCGCGAGATTTCTACCTTTTTCGCCACCTACAAACAGCTGCAGCATGCAGAAACGGTGGTGAAAAACTACTTTGATGCCGACACCGCCTGCCGGTATCTGGACGAAGCACGCGAGCGCTACCGGCAATCCGGTGCCGCGCCGGTGTAACCGATTCTCTTGAACGGGAGGCAATGTATCATGAAGCGAAAATTTTTGAGCCTTTTGCTCGCGGTGGCGCTTTGCCTGCCGGCGAGCGCGTACGCGGCTCCGGCGGAGGTCGCTGTGAGCGGTGATGTGGATGGTGACGGTGCCATCACCGCCATGGATGCGCTATTGACGCTGCAAAGTGCGGCGCAAACCACTGCGTTGAGCCCTGCGCAACAAACCGCCGCCGATGTCGGCGGTGCCGTCGGGGTAGCGGCGGACGACGCGCTGCTGATTTTGAAAAAAGCGACCGGCGCCATCGACCGTTTTCCGGTGGAGGCGCTGACGCAGCACAGTCTGCAAACCGCGAGCGAAACGCTGTCTTACTGGCTGTACACTCCGGCGAACGCGACGGCAGATATGCCGTTGATCGTGTATCTGCACGGCGGCTCCGGCAAAGGCAACGACTTGAATGTGCTGATGACAAACGACGGATTTCCGCTGTATTTGCGCAGCGGGCAGCTGGGCGAGGTTCCCGCCTATGTGGTGATTCCCCAGCTGTCGGCGAGCCACCGCGGCTGGTCGGACATCAAAAACGCGCTGCGAGAGCTGGTCACCACGGTGCAGCGCAGCTACGCCATCGACACTGGCCGCATCAGCCTGACCGGGCACAGCATGGGCGGCAAAGGCACCTTTGACATCGCGCTGGCGTATCCCAAGCTGTTTGCGCGGGTCGCGCCGCTGAGCGGCAGTGTCACCGTGAATGATCAAAATGTGCAGGTGCTCGCGAACACCCCTTTGTGGGCAGTTGTCGGGTCGGCGGATACCATTGTGCCGCCGGATTCGTCACAGACGTTTATCGCCGCGCTGCAAACCGCCGGGGCGAACGCGCACCTCACCGTGTTGGACGGGGCGGGGCATTTTGATGTACCAGCGGCTTATCTGGATCGCGATCTGGGATTGGTCGACTGGCTGCTGGCAAAATAAAAGGATATAGAAAAAGGACTGTTGCCACAGCAACAGTCCTTTTTTGTTGTGTTATTCGCGGCTGAAATCCGCCAGCCGCAGCTCTTTGTTATGCTCCAGTGCCCAGTTGATGCTCCAGCTGTTGGTGAACAGCAGCAGCGGCCGCCCGCGCATATCCTGCACCCGCTTGGTGTCCGAGCTGAGATCCAGCGTTTTGGGGTCAAGATCCTCGTTTTCGATCCAACGGATGAACTGGTAGGGCAAGCCCTCGCGGATGATGTCCACATTGTACTCGTTTTTCAGGCGGTATTCCAGCACCTCAAACTGCAGCACACCGACCACACCGACGATGACCTCTTCCATACCGCCGCCCCATTCCTGGAAGATCTGGATCGCGCCTTCCTGGGCGATCTGGGTGGTGCCTTTCACAAACTGCTTGCGTTTCATGGTGTCCACCTGCCGCACCAGCGCGAAATGCTCCGGTGCAAAGGTGGGGATGCCCTCGAACTGGAATTTGTGCCGCGGCATACACACCGTGTCGCCAATGGAGAACACGCCGGGATCGAACACGCCCATAATGTCGCCGGCATACGCCTCTTCGATCACCTCGCGCTCGGATGCCATCAGCTGCTGGGGCATAGACAGCTTCATCTTTTTGCCGGATTGCACATGCCAGCATTCCAGCCCTTTTTCAAATTTACCGGAACAAATGCGCATGAACGCGATGCGGTCGCGGTGCGCCTTGTTCATATTGGCTTGGATTTTGAACACGAAAGCCGAAAAATCCTCTTCGGTGGGGCTGATCTCGCCGTCGCTGGATTGGCGGGGCAGCGGCGGCGGCGTCATGCGCAAAAACTCCTGCAAAAAGGGCTCCACACCGAAATTGGTCAGCGCCGAGCCGAAAAACACCGGTGACAGCTTGCCCTGCTGCACCGCGTCGAGGTCGAACTCGCTGCCCGCGCCGTCCAACAGCTCCACCTCGTCCACCAGCGTTTGCGCCGGCAGCTCGCCCAACATCTCTTTCAGTCCCGGGTCGGTGATGTCACATTCCACCGCGTCCACCTCGTGGCGACCATTGCCGGGGGTGAACTTAATCACGCGGCGCCCGTCGCGTTCGTACACGCCCTGGAACTCCTTGCCGCAGCCGATCGGCCAGTTCATCGGATAGGTCTGGATACCGAGCACCTGCTCGATCTCCTCCAGCAGCTCGAACGAATCGCGCGCTTCGCGGTCCATTTTATTGATAAAGGTAAAGATGGGGATATGCCGCAGCATACACACCTTAAACAGCTTTATGGTCTGTTTTTCCACACCCTTGGACGCGTCGATCACCATCACGGCGGAATCCGCCGCCATCAGTGTGCGGTAGGTATCCTCCGAAAAATCCTGGTGACCGGGGGTGTCCAAAATGTTGATACAATGACCGGCATATTCAAATTGCATCGCCGACGAGGTGACCGAAATACCTCTCTGTTTTTCGATCTCCATCCAGTCGGATACCGCATGCTTGGCGGATTTTTTGCCTTTTACCGCACCGGCGGTGGAGATTGCCCCTCCGTACAGCAACAGCTTTTCGGTCAGGGTGGTCTTACCCGCGTCGGGGTGAGATATGATCGCAAATGTGCGTCGGCGGTTGATTTCCTGCTCTAATTCGGACAAATGCCGCACCTCCTAATCGGTCTCAAAGGGATATTGTACACTGTTTTGGGGCTTTATGCAACCAAAAATTGCGAAAAGCGCGCCCCGCCCGCCGAAAGCAGCCGCCCACCGCACAAAAAAGGCTCCCCGACAAATCGGGGAGCCTTTTCGGCAAAGCGAATTATTTCTTTTTGTTGCCCTTGGCAGTCGCCTTTTTGGCCTCGAGCTTCTTCTGTTTGTGCTCGACCCAACGGCACCACAGCGGGGTGCACAGGAACACCGACGAATAGAAACCGGACAGCACACCGATGGTCATCGGCAGCGCAAAGCTGACGATAGCATCCATGCCGTTGATCAGCGCCAGCACCGTAACCGTACCGATCGCCAGCACGGTGGTGATGGAGGTGTTCATGGTACGCACAAAGCTCTGGTTCACGCTCTTGTTGACGATCTCGGCAATGGGCGTTTTGGCGTCGCTTAAGCGGCGGTTTTCACGCACACGGTCGAAGATAACGATGGTGTCGTTGAGCGAATAACCCAGCACCGACAGCATCACCGCCACAAAGTTGTCGTTCAGCGGGATGCGGAACACGACAAACGCCAGATAGGCGATCAGCATATCGTGAACCAGCGCCATAATGCCGAACAAGCCGGCAGACAAGCCGCCGATCTTGCGGAACCGGATAGCCACATAGATCAGCAGCAGCGCCGCCGCCAGTGCCACCGCCACCAGGCATTTGGCAAAGAACAGTTTCCCCATGGTGGGGCTCAAGGAGTTGGTGCTGACATGGGTCAGCTCGTTGTCCTTGTATTTTTCGATGACCGCTTTTTCCATTTTGTCGGTCTTTTCGGAATCCAGATTCTTGGTCAGATAGAAGGTCGCGGTGTTGAGCTGCTTTTCGCCGTCATAAGTGGTGGCGTCTTTCATCTCCACCTTTTCGCCCAGCTGCTCTTCCACCTGCTGTTTCAGCTCGGTTTTGTTGATGTCGCCCACATAGCTGAACTTCACCTGTGTACCGCCCTTGAACGAGATGTCCAGATCCACCGGGAAGATCACGCTGAACAGCAGACCGACGATCAGCACGCAAGCGGAAATGATACCCAGTCGTTTACCGTATTTTACGAAATCGATCGTCTTTTTCATCCCCGCTCACCTCCCAACAGCCACGGCTTGCGCAGGAATTTGAACCGTGTCAGCGATTTCAGCATCAGACGGCTGGCCAGCATGCCCATCACGAAGTTGAGCACGATACCCACAAACAGCGTAAAGCCGAAGGAGTAGACCGCACCGGTCGTCGCCGCCGGGAACATAAACAGCACCGGTTTCAGAATGGTGGCAAACAAGCCATCCGGCGGGCCAAACACGCCCATCAGCACGATGGACACGATCAACACCGTTACGTTGCCATCCAAAATCGCGGAGAACGAGTTCTTGCAGCCCGCTGCTACCGCGCCGTCGATGGTTTTGCCTTTGCGGATCTCTTCTTTGATGCGCTCGGCGGTGATAACGTTGCAGTCCACGCTCATGCCGATGGTCAGGATGATACCCGCGATACCGGGGAGCGTCAGCGTAAAGCCGTTAAACACCGAGAAGTAGCCGGAGATCGCCGCCAGCGTACCCGCCATTTGACCGACCAACGCGATCACCGCGACAACGCCGGGCAGACGGTACATCACGATCATAAAGACCGCCACCAGCACAAACGCGATCACACCCGCCAGCACCATCAGATCCAGCGCCCGCTCGCCCAGCGTGGGGGTCACGGTGCCGTAGCTGGCGGTGGTAATGCTGAAGGGCAGCGCGCCCGAGCTGATCAGCGTCGCCAACGAGCTGGCTTCGGAATACTCGGAAAAGCTGCCGGAAATCACCGCGTTACCGTCGGTGATAATGCTGTTGACAGAGGGAGCAGAGATCTGCTCGTTATCCAGCCAGATGGAGATTTTGCCGTTGCCGTTGTTGTACTGCTGCTCAGTCGCCTCGGCAAACGCCTTGGTACCGCTGGATTTCAACTTGAGCTGCACCACCGGCTCGCGGCTTTCGGAATCGTATGCCGCACTGGCGGATTCCACATCCTCACCGGTCAGGATCGGGTCGCCCGACGGCTTGGTCATGGTGCCGTCCGAACCGGTCGTACCCTCGCCTATGTAAAACTCCAGCATAGCGGTTTTGCCCAGCTCCTCAATGGCGGAGGCGACATCATAGGACTCTTCGTCGCTCTTCCACGGGAACCGCGCGATCACTTGATTGTTATTGGTATCGGCGTAGATCTCGTAATCGGTAATACCGCTGTTGACCATACGTTTTTCAATAACATTTTTAACAGCTTCAATTTGTGCGTCCGTAGCATCGACCTTGCTGTCGGCCGGCGCAAAAGTCACATCCACACCGCCGCGGATATCGATACCAAACCGGATATCGGATGCGCTGCGGATAACGGTGTCGCTTCTGTCACCAAAGTGGGTGTATACACCAAAAACGGTGGTGTAGGTCAACCCGGCGATCAGCAGGAAGACGATGAAAAACACGGATTTTGACGTTCGCTTCATCGGTCCATCCTCCAAAGTTCATTTGCCGCGGGTACTCCCGCAGTAATAGAAAATAGTATAGTCCTTTTTTTACGAAAAGTCAATGAGCACACACGGAAACATTTGCAATTTCATCAAAACAGCGGTTTTTTCGGCCGGTTTTTCATCATTTTCACAAACCGTGCCCCGCCGACACAAAAAGGGAGCGAATGAAAATAAAAATCTCTGCTTCTGCACAACGCATCTGATAATAGCAAGTGCAGACACTTCTCAAGCCTTCCCCTCAAGACAATTCCCCCGCGTGCGGGGGAATTGTCGGCGCAGCCGACAAAAGGGGCTCGTCTTCGGGAGAAAAAGGTGCTGAGCGAAGCGAAGCGGATGAGGTGGAAAAGCAAGCAGCTTCTGGCGGCGGGCGCAGGGCCCCTTTGTGTAAAGGGGGCTGTCGCGACCCTGGTCGCGACTGGGGGATTGTTGCCGTCCAACGGACGGCGGTTGAGTGCGCGATTTTGTTACAATCCCTCCGTCACAGCTTCACGCTGTGCCACCTCCCTTTGCACAAGGGAGGCTTTAGCACACCACTAGTTTGTATAAAATTTATTGGTTTTTGACACCTCATCCACCGCCGTTCGGCGGTCCCCCTTCCCCTCCGAGGGGAAGGCTTGATAAGCCTCATCTTTACCGATAGGCGGGAGAATCATCTCCGAGGGGAAGGCTTGCGGAGTTTCTATGTTTTCTGTGTTTTCCACAAAATTTTGAGATGAGCGCAAGCCTCCCTCTGACGAGGGAGCCAGTCGGGTTGGTGCGAAAACTAAAATTCAGATGTAAACCCGCGGCGTGCAAATGCATTCTCCTTGAGGAGAATGCATTTGCGGAGCCCCTGCATATTTCCTGTCATTCTGAGCGAAGCGAAGAATTTTCTCCACCATTGCTCCTTTTGCTGCGTAGAGGGCGATGCCCACATCGCCTCGCCATAATTTGCTCGAGGGGAAGGCGGGCGGTTCTGCGTACGATTGGGCAGAGTGGTACATCGAGGGGGGGCTAAGATATAGGGTATCCATTCTTCTTTCCCCAAACGCTGCAAAAAAGGTCCATTCCTATAACAGGAATGGACCTTTTTTAACGAATATCCAAATTGCCGTCGGTTGCGCAGCGGCACGGTGCATGAAACACCCAAGTGCCAACGGGTTACCATGGAAGCGCCAACAGATGTTGATGCTTCCATCAAATCACAATCCCAGCACGGCGGTGGCGACCTGCAGATAGATGAACAGCGACAGGGCATCCACAATGGTGGTGATGAACGGGCTGGCCATAACGGCGGGGTCAAACCCGATGCGTTTCGCCAAAATCGGCAGCGAACAACCCACCAGCTTCGCCAAAAACACCGTCGCCACCAGCGTCACGCACACCACGGCGGCAACCGCCATGGTGATCGAGGTGTTGCCCAGCAGCATCCGATCCACCAGCATGATTTTGCCGAAATTGACCACCGCCAGCGTTGCGCCGGTCAGCAGACCGACCCGCGATTCTTTCCACAAAATACGGCCGATGTCGCGCATTTCGATCTCATGCAGCGACAAACCACGGATGATGGTGACCGATGCCTGGCTGCCGGAGTTACCGCCAGTATCCATCAGCATCGGGATAAAGGCGGTGAGCACCGCAAACTTCGCCAGCGATTCCTCAAACGACGAAATAATCATTCCGGTGAAGGTGGCGGACACCATCAGCACCAGCAGCCACGGAATCCGCTTGCTGAAAATCTGCACCACGCCGGTGCGCAGATATGGCTTATCCGACGGGGTGATAGCCGCCATTTTTTCGATATCCTCGGTGGTTTCTTCTTCCAGAATATCCATCGCATCGTCGAAGGTGACGATACCGACCAACCGCTTTTCGCCATCCACCACCGGGATCGCCACAAAGTCGTATTTGGTCAGCTGGTTGGCGACTTCCTCCTGGTCATCGGTGGTGTGAACATAGATGATGTTGGTTTCCATAATGTCTTCCAACACATCGTCGTCCTCCGCCAGCAGCAGTGCCTTGGCGCTGACCACACCCAGCAGCCGGCGCACACTGTCGGTCACATAGCAGGTGTAGATGGTTTCTTTGTCCACGCCGGTGCGGCGGATCCGCTTGATGGCATCCGCCACCGTCATGGATTTTTTCAAATCCACATATTCGGTGGTCATAATGCTGCCGGCGCTGTCTTTGGGGTATTTCAGAATGTTGTTGATCTGTTGGCGGGTTTGCGAATCCGCCGACCGCAGGATCCGCCCCACCACATTGGCGGGCATCTCTTCGATGATGTCCACCGCGTCGTCCACATACAGCTCGTCCACGACTTCCTTCAGCTCGGTATCGCTGAAGCCGCGGATCAACATCTCCTGCGCGTCGGATTCCATTTCGACAAAGGTTTCCGCCGCCAGCTCCTTGGGCAGCAGCCGAAACAGCAGCGGAGTCGCCTCTTCCGGCAGATCTTCCAGCAGCAGCGCAATGTCGGCGGCGTTCATATCCTCCAACAGCTGCTTGATGTCGCTGTATTGTTTTTGTTTTAACAAAGTCAGAATGTGCTGAATACGCTCGTTCATATGTGTTCCCTCCAAACGTCAAGCTTGTGCATACGGGCGGAACCAAAATACAAAACGACCGTCAAAAGCTAGGCGTTTTCCATGGCCGCAGCCGCGAAAAACGCCCCGGTTTCTCGGGGTTTTGTACTGCCGGTACTGCCTGCGTCCATGAAAATTCACCTCGTTTTCTGCAATAAAAAAATCCTTGCCCGGTGCGAACCGTAACAAGGAAAAGCGAGCCGCCCGGCGGGCAGCCAAATATTCCAGTCGTTACCGTTCAAGCTTTAGCTTCGCAGGGCGATGAAATTGCGTTAGGCAATGCCTTGTTTGTTCGACATAACCTGTTGACCTGCTCATGGTGTCTCCACCATTTCGCGGCAGCAATCCGTATCCCTGTGGTAGCCTTACCTACCGGGTACCTGTCTATACAAGAGTACGCCATTTGGCGCGGTTTGTCAAGCGATTTTGCCCCAAAAATCCCGCCGAACGCGTAAGTTTTTGCCCGCCCGCCATTGACAAAGCGCCCCGCATCTTTTACAATAGGCTTGGATGTGCAAAAGGCTCGAACTGCTTTGGGGGTTTGAGTCTTTTCCTTATATATTCTGTCTATTCATTCCCCGCTGCGAAAGGAACGGCTATGAAGAAAACGATTGAACCCTCTGCCGCGCTGGTCGAACAGCAAACCGATCTGCCGGAATATGTGTCGGCGATCGAGCAGCAAAGCGAGCTGCTGCTGGAGGTATCCCAGCAAACCCAGGAGGAGATGCAGCGCTATTATCCCCGCCTGCTGACCGACGATTGCCCCGATGCCGAAACCCAGGGGCGGGTGGAATCGCTCAAGCGCGCCACCAACAATATGACCAAAGCGCTGACTCAAACCGCCACCGTCAACGACGAGCTGAACGCGCGGTGGAACGATATCAAGCGCCAAAAGAAAAAGCGTAAGCTGCTGTCCCGCGCGCCCGCCAACGCCACCATCGACTGGGACGAAAGCCAGTCGCAGCATTTCGCCCGCGGACTGAACATCTACAAGCTGCTGCTGCTTTGTTTTATCGGCAGCTTTGTCGGTGTGGTGATCGAGATGCTGTGGTGCGTCATCACCAACGGCTATCTCGAAAGTCGCTCCGGGCTGGTGTACGGACCGTTCAACCTATTGTATGGCGCGGGCGCGGTGGCGTTGTCGGTGTGTTTGTATAAATACCGCAACCGCGGCAACTGGCTGTCCTTTTTGGGCGGCATGGTGGTGGGCAGCGTGTTGGAATACCTCTGCTCGTGGGGGCAGGAGGTGCTGCTCGGCTCCCGGTCGTGGGATTACAGCCATATGCCGTTCAATATTAACGGCCGCATCTGCCTGCTGTACTCGGTGTTTTGGGGGATGCTGGGCGTGCTGTGGATCAAGAACATTTATCCGCGCATGGCAAGCTGGATCTTGAAAATCCCCAACCGCATCGGCAAAATCCTGACATGGGTGCTGACCGTGTTTCTCATCATTAACGCGTTGGTGTCCGCCGTGGCGATGCACCGGTGGTCACAGCGGGTGAACGGGGTGGAACCCTCCAACACTTTTTGGGAATTTGTGGATGAACGGTTCCCCAACGAGCGGATGGAACGCATCTACGCCAACATGGAGTTTTCCACGAAAAAATAGCGGATGGCGGCACCGGGCACCGGCTTCCACGCCTTTGCCGCAGCCGCAAAAAATCCCCAATAATTCTTCATCGGCTGTTGACTTTTGCCGAAGAATCTTTTATAGTTTTAAGTACAGAAGGCGGGACTATTCCTTCGGGAAAAGTCCCGCGTTTTCTACATGACCCGTGCCCGGCAGCGGCGCGGGAATTTCGGCGAAAGGGAGGAACACGGGTTGAAAAAACGGCTGGTCGCCATGGCGGCGTGCATCGCGATGCTTTGCAGCGGCTGTCAAGTGTTCTTCCCCGGTCAGGTTGCGCCCACACCCACGCCGGACAAAAGCGATACCGCTCCGGCGCGGTACGCCTCCGAATACGAGAACAAATGGTGCTACGAACGGCTGAGCGAGCCGCTGCGCGAATGTTACGCCGCGTTGTACGAGGCGGTGATGGACAACCGCTATGCCGATACCCGCATCACGGTGTATAAAGAGGATGCCGGCGACACCATGGACAGCGCCAAAAAGGTGTTTCCCGGTGTGCGGGTGGCGCTGCCCCGGTATCTGGAAAGCGAAAAAGACGCCAAGCAGCTGTATCAGGCGTTCACCTGGGATAATCCGCAGTTCTTCTTTTTGAGCAACGACTATTATTACGAGGGATACCGCAACGACAAAACCGGCGCGCTGGTTTGCCGGTCGATCTGCCTGCCGTTTAACTCCACCCCCGAAGAGCGGCGCAAAACCGCCAAAAAGCTGGAGCAAGCGGGGGAAGAGATGCTGAAAGACCTGCCCTCCGGCGATGATTTTTCGGTGGAGCGTGCGCTGCATGACCGGATGCTGGCGGCGTGCCGTTATCACGCCAAGGCGGGCGAATCTCACGATATTGCCCGATACCCTAACGCGTTCACCGCGGTGGGGGCATTGGTGGACGGTCAGGCGGTATGCGAGGGATATGCGCGCGGTATGCAGTATTTGCTGCAGCGTGCCGGTATCGAATGTTCGCTGGTGACCGGCATCAACGAGAAAAACGAGCCGCATATGTGGAACCTGGTCACCATCAACGGCCGCAACTACCACCTTGACCCCACATGGGACGATGTGGACGACCGTATTCGCTACACCTTTTTTAATGTGACCACCGACAGCATCACCCGCACCCACACCATCGATGCGGACATCATCGGGGTGGACACCTGCACCGCGACGCAGGACAATTATTATCGCCGCACCGGACATTATATCGACAGCTTTGAACGCGACGACATCGCCGCGGTGATCGCGCGGGATATGAGCGCGGGCGAAACGATGATCGACCTGCAATTTTCGCCCGCCACCTTTGTCAACGCGCAGCTGCTGATCAGCAACCAGTCGCTGCTGTTTGACCTGGTGCGCCGCCAGCTGCCGGATGAGGATGCCCCACTGTGGGAGGACTACGACGCGCGGGAAAACACCGTCTACTACACCGTGACGCTGTACCAAAAGAAAAAGGATGTTTCGTAAAGATTTTTTGCCGCGGCTGCCCGGAAAATTTGGAAAAACCACTTGACAGAGGCGCGCTGAATATGCTATGATAAGGAGCACCTTAAGGCGGCGGAGCAGCATGCGGGTGTAGTTCAGTGGTAGAACTCCAGCCTTCCAAGCTGGCCATGTGGGTTCGATTCCCATCACCCGCTCCATTTTTCCCGCGTGGGAACACATTTGCGCCTGTAGCTCAGCTGGATAGAGCATCTGCCTTCTAAGCAGAGGGTCAGGGGTTCGAGTCCCTTCAGGCGCGCCAGTTATTTTTATGGTGGATGTAGCTTAGTTGGTTAAAGCGCCAGTTTGTGGCACTGGAGACCGTGGGTTCGAATCCCATCTTCCACCCCACAACAACGGGACATACGCTGTCAAAAGGTATGTCCCGTTTCCCATATTGGGGTGTAGTCTAGTGGTAGGACAGCAGACTTTGACTCTGCCCGTGCTGGTTCGATTCCAGCCATCCCAGCCAAGCCTCGGCAGCGATTTTGTAATCGCCGCCGGGGTTTTTCTTTTTGCTTGCGTGATGCTCAAGAAGAGATTTTCGCAGGGAACGATGCCCCCATATCGGGGCGGTGTGGGCATCGCCCTTTACGCAGAGAGAGGAGAAATGGTGGGGAAGATTCTTCGCTGCGCTCAGAATGACAAGGAAGAAACAGAAACTCCGCAAGCCTTTCCCTCGGAGATGATTCTCCCGCCTATCGGTAAAGATGAGGTTTATCAAGCCTTCCCCTCGGAGGGGAAGGGGGACCGCCGAACGGCGGTGGATGAGGTGGAAAAGCGAGTGGCTTTCTATATCTGATGGCATGGAGATTGTCGCCGTCTTCTTATTGTGCAAAAATTTCTCCACCATCCCCCACCCAAACAAAGGCGGGAGCATACGCGCTCCCGCCTTTGTTGTCACCTTCAACCGATTTTCAGCTGCAACCGGAATTTGTCCGAGATCATCGCAATAAACTCACTGTTGGTCGGCTTGCCTCTGCCATTGTGGATGGTATACCCAAAATACGAATTCAGCACATCCACATCGCCGCGATCCCACGCCACCTCGATCGCATGGCGAATGGCGCGCTCCACCCGTGACGAGGTGGTACCGTGCTTTTTCGCCACCGCCGGATACAGCCGCTTGGTCACCGCGTTGATGATATCGTCATCGTCGATCGCCATCAAAATGGCATCCCGCAGATACTGATACCCCTTGATGTGCGCCGGCACACCGATCTGGTGAATGATCGCCGTCACCTGCATCTCCAGACTGCTGGTCGGCTGCGCCGCCAGCGACAACGGGTCGGCGGAACGCGTCGGCCGCGCCGGTGTCTGACAAAACGAACGAATCCGCTCCGCCATATCGTCCGCATCAAACGGCTTTAAGAAAAAGTAATCCGCCCCGGCGAGCATCGCCTCCCGCTCCAAATGGGGATTGTCAAAGCTGGACATGATCATGATCTGAGGATCCTGCGGCAAATGCAGCCCGGCGATGCCCTTGATCACCCCGATCGCGTCCAACCGCGGCAAAAAGAAATCCATCAGCACCACATGGGGGTGTCGCTTGGCAATCCCTTCCAACACCTGCTTACCGTCTTTTTCCACGGTATACACCTCTAAATCGTGCGCGCGCATCGCGTCGGCGCAGGGTTTTCCAAAATACTCGCTGTTGTCCGCCAATAAGACTTTTATTTTCGTTTCCATCGTTGATCCCCCATATTTAGTATTTGTTGACTTGGTAATATTACCATATTTTGGAAATTTTTGCAAGGGGCTGGAAACACTTTTTCGGGATTTTAGTGAAAAATCGTCATCTCTTTTTCTACCGCAATCGTCACGAAGCCGCACTCTTTTTGGTTGCTGCGACATTTTCGGCGGTTTTCAGCATATTCTCCGCAAAAATAGCAAACCCTTTTTCGGGATCGTTGACATAAACATGGGTCACCGCCCCCACCAACCGTCCCTCCTGCACGATCGGGCTGCCGCTCATCCCCTGCACAATACCGCCGGTTTGCTGCAGCAGCCGCTGATCGGTGATGCGGATCACCATGTTGCGGCTGGGCGACGCATCGGTATACCGCACCTGCTCAATCTCGATATCGTACCAATCCGGCGTGCTGCCGTCGATGGTGGTATACACCTTGGCGGCGCCGGTTTTGACCTGCTGTTTGAACGCCACCGGATACGCGTCCCCGCTCATCCGGCCGCTTTCCATATGACCGTACACGCCGGTTTCGCCATTCACCAGCAGATTCCCCAGCGTTCCCTCGTCAAATCCGCCGCGCAGCTCGCCGGGCGAGCCGCTTTCCCCCTTGACCACGCTGTAAATCTCCACCGGAACGATCTCGCCGCCCGCCAGCGGCAGCACCTCGCCGGTGTCCACATCGCAAACCGCGTGCCCCAACCCGGCGTACATCCGCCGCGTCGGATCATAAAAAGTCAGCATCCCGATGCCCGCCGAACTGTCCCGCACCCAAAGTCCCGCTTTCCAGCTGTTCTCGGCACGCTGCCGCGCCGGATAAAAGTGCACTGAAAACTCAATGTTGTCCCGCCGCAAGCAAAAAGTCATCGTCTTGCCGCCGGAGCGTTCCACCAGCTCCGCCACCTGCTCGTTGGTGGTCACTTTTGTGCCGTCAATGCTCACAATCACATCTCCGGTTTTGATGCCCGCGGATTTGGCGGGGTTATACGCTCCCGTGGGCGTGTCCACATCTGCCATCCCGACCACCAGCACCCCATCGGTATACATCTTGATCCCGAACGGCCGACCGCCGATCACCACCGTGCGGGCATCGGTCACCTGCACCGCTACATCCTTTAAAGGAAATATACCAAATAATTTCGCCGACGCGGTATACCGCCCGCTACCGGTGCGCGAGGCAGTCTGCATAGAGGACTGCCCATCCTCCGCCCGCACCCGAATATCCACCGCCGCCAGCGCGCCGTCCAGCGCCACCTGACTGCCCTCCGCCACCGAAAACTGGTCGGGCAGCTGCACCGCTGCGCCGATCATCAAGCTCCACACCACCACGCACAGCGCACACAGCCCCACATATCCCCGCCGGATTCGCTTGCGCATAGCCCATCGCCCCTTTCGTCAAAAAAATTGCGCCCGGATGTGTTACTACTGTTCCACCATCCGTCGGCGCTTATTTATCCAGTATTTAATTTCAGCTTTTGGCGCTTTTTCCAGCGGGCTTTTCCTCCGCTTTTGTTGCAAATTTTCAAAAAATCCGTTACACTGATGGTATCATCAATCGGTTATCAGGAGGGCCATTCCATGCGTATCGCTATTGTCGGCAGCCGCCAGGCACCCGAAAACATTGCCTCGCTGATTTTGTCCTACCTGCCCCGCCAAACCTCCGAAATTGTCAGCGGCGGTGCCAAAGGAGTGGACGCGGCTGCCGCCGCGCTGGCGCAGCAGCTCGCGCTGCCGTTGCGGGAATTTTTGCCCGACTACGCCGCCTACGGCAAAGCGGCGCCGCTGGTGCGCAACGAGCAGCTGGTGCAGTACGCCGATGAGGTCTATGCCTTTTGGGATCGCGAATCGGCGGGCACTCGCCATGTCATTGCGTTTTGCATCAAAACCGGCAAGCCGATCCATGTCATTCCGCTGCCTCCCGCCCCCTGAGCCGCATATCGCCGCCTCACCCGGCATATACTGGTGCCAAAGGGGTGGTGCTATGCAGCAATGGGTACTGGACTGGATCGGCGCGTTCGGCGGGCTTGCGATCTGGTGGCTGATTTTTTTGGAAAATCTGTTTCCGCCCATCCCGTCGGAGGTGATTTTGACCTTCAGCGGATTTTTAACCGTGCAATCAAACTTAACGCTGTCCACCGCCGCCGTGGCAGCCACCATCGGCTCAGTCACCGGCGCGCTGGCGTTGTACGCTGTCGGGCATGCGCTCGGGCAGCAGCGGCTGATGCGCTGGCTGGACGGACGCGCCGGACGGATACTGCGCCTTTCCTCCGCCGATGTGGAGAAAGCGCAGCGCTGGTTTGATCGCCATGGCGGCGGCGCGGTGTTTTTTTGCCGGTTTGTCCCGCTGGTACGCAGCCTTATCTCCATCCCCGCCGGCATCGCCCATATGCCGCTGCTGCGCTTCACCCTGCTGACCACCATCGGCTCCGCCATCTGGAATGTGGTGCTCATCTGGCTGGGTGCCTGCTTCGGCGATGCCTGGGAGCGGGTGGTGTGCTATATGGACACCTATGCGTGGGTCGCGCTGGGAACGCTGGGCGCTGCCGCACTGATCGGCATCCTTATCCATCGCCACCGCGCCCGACCTTAATATTTTTCGTGCAAAAACCGGTCAGCTGCCCGCTAGCAGCTGACCGGTTTGTTTATTCTTCCATCTGTTTTCCCAAAAATCCGGCGGCGATCTGGGTCAGCTTCACTTCGCCCTCGCCCGGCACCGCGCCCGATTCCGGCAGCATCAGGCACACCGCCCCGGTGACATCCCCCGCCGCCAAGATTGGCACCATCACCCCGGCATAGCGATCCAGCCCCTCGACCGGGCGCAGTCGGCCGCGTTCGCCCGCGCGGGCGGTGTGGGTCTGCCGCGCCTCCATCAGTTCCTCCATCTGCGCCGAAATGCGCTGATCCTGATAGTCGCGTTTGGATACGCCCGCCGCTGCGATCACATGATCGCGATCGCAAATCAGCACCGGCAAACCGCACGCCCGTGCCATCACATCCGCGTATTGCACGGCAAACGGTGCCAGCTCCCCCACCGGCGAATATTTTTTGAACACCACCTCACCGTCGCTGTCGGTGAAAATCTCCAACGGGTCGCCCTCGCGGATACGCATGGTGCGGCGAATCTCTTTGGGAATCACCACCCGCCCCAAATCGTCAATGCGGCGAACAATTCCGGTTGCTTTCATATATATAATCTCCCTTTTATTCAGATGATTGCGCCCTTATTGTTTGCGCCGCCATCCAAATTATGCACCCCCGCTTTTTCAGGAAAATTTTTCAAAATGCCTTGCTACCGGGAAGATTAAGACCGGAGCCTGTCTGCCGCACGGGCAGCTTACACCTCGCATCCCTCACAGACGCACAAAGGCGGAGCGCTGCTGCGCTCCGCCTTTTCTTCTATTCCTACCGCACCGTATATTGCTGGCGCTCCATGCCGTCCATATCCTTCCACAAAAACGCGCCGTCCTCCAGCGTCATATAGCCGTGCCAGCTGTCCTCTTTGGGCAGCGACACCGAGCCGGGGTTGAGATACATCGCGCCGTTCGCCATCTCCCGACAAGCAGGGATGTGCGTGTGTCCGTGCAGCAGAATATCCCCCTTTTTCAGCGGCGGCAGCTGCTGTTCGTTGAACAAGTGCCCATGGGTCACAAACACCAGCCGTTCCCCGAGGTTCAACAGCGCATAATCCGCCATCACCGGAAAATCCAGCACCATTTGATCCACCTCGGCCTCGCAATTGCCCCGCACACACAACAGATCGGATGCCCTATCATTCAGCATCGCGATCACCTCTTTGGGCGCATACTCGCGCGGCAGGTCATTGCGCGGACCATGGTACAGCAAATCTCCCAAAAGCAGCAGCCGATCCGCCTGTTCCCGCCGGAACGCTTCCAACATTTGCCGGCAATAATATGCCGAGCCGTGAATATCCGATGCGATCATCCATTTCATCGCCAACGCCCCCTTTGCCCTTATTGTAGCATATTCCAAACCCGCCCGCAACAGCAACACCCCCGGAAAGGCGAACCTTTCCGGGGGTGCCACTGTATGTCACAAGATGGATGAGGAGAAATCAATTAGTCTGCAAAGTGGGCGGTCTTGCCGGCGGCGCGGTGCAGAATCTGCAGCGCATCCACCGCCGTCACACCATCTTTGCCATCTACATTGGCGCGAACCGCCTGATCCGCCGTCAGCTCCACGCTGCCGGTCGCCGCTTTCAGCGCCGTCAACGCATCCGCTGCCTGGATCTTGCCATCGCCATCCAGATCGCCCATCAGCGCCAGCGCCTTCTGCGCGGCTTCCAAAGCGGTCTTGGCATTGTCCAAACGCGCCTGGCTCTTTGCCTCGGTCAGCAGCTTGTTGGCTTTTTCCAGTGCCGCCGCAAACGCTTTCCAGCTGGTCGCGGTGTAATCCGCGCGCACCAGCGCTTCCGCAGCTTTGATCGCGTCGGTCAACGCCGCCGTATCCAGCGGTACCGTATCCGCCGCGATGTACACATCCGACATAGTCAGGCTGATGTTGTCGCTGGTCGGGTTGCCCTGACCCGGCATCTGATACTCGCTTGCGACCACGCACTCGATGTGCAGCTCTTTGACATCTTTCCAGTTGATATTTTCGGTCACGATATCCGACAGCGCAATTTTTACGCTGAAGCTGCCGTCATCGTTCCATGTCACCTGGCTCGGAGTCAGCACATAGTGCTTCGCCGCCTGCTCTTTTTTATCCTTCTGCGAAGAACGCAGCCGGAACTTGATCTGGGTCCACGCCTTGGTGGAATCCTTGCCTTCCGGCACATTCAGCTTCGCGGTCGCATACAGCGCCAGATTCTTGTTGGCGCCGTTGGCCGCCGTACCGGACAGATCCGCACCGGCGCCATCCTGGCTGTCCTTGGTCAAGCCATCGCCCGGCGTCCAGTCAGGCCACAGCGTGTTGCCGCCAACCAGCACATTGTACGAACCGGCAATACTGGTGAAATTCACCCGCACATGGCGCGGATCATCCACCGGCGCATATTCCAGCGCCTTTTGCGCCTCTTTCAGCTCCGCCAGCACATCATTGACCTGCCGCTGAGTGGTTGCCGGGTCGTTCTGCAGTGCCTTGGCTTTCGCCACGACCTCCTGCAACGCGTTCCAGCTGTCCTGAGTATAGTCGGACTTCACCAGATCCAGCTCCACAGCCTCGATCGCGTCATCCAGATCCGCAAAGTTGACCGTACCGCCCTTGCCGTCGGTCACCGCATCAATAGCGGCTTTCAGCGCCGTATGCGCGTCGTACACATTGAACGGGGTGGAGAAGTCGGTGCCGTACACCGTCACCGCATTTTCCAGTGCCTGGGCATACGCGGTGATCTGCTCGGCGGTCGCCTTTTCCGACGGCTCCACCGACTGGCTCATCAGCGCGTTCAGGTCTTGCTTCTGGTTGTTGACATAGGTCATATCCACCACACGCGGCTCGCCGATCGTCATGGTGTAGCTGTGCGATTTGCGCAGCTCGCTGACCCGATCCGCATCTTCCTTGGAAACATTGCTGCCGCCTTCATTGCGAATCGCATCCTGCAGGTTAAAGTTGATATAGATCTCGCGGATATCGTCCCACTGCATGATACCGCGGCTGTTGGTAATCGGAGTATCCAGCGGAATAGATACGCGGATCGTCTGGCCACCGTCGGCGGAGGTGAACTCCACACCCGAACCATTGCCAAACGGGTCCTCTCGATTCAACATCGACGGGACGAAATCCCAACCGGCGTTGTGCTCGTTGTTTTCCGCACCGTTCGGGTCACCGGACACGCCCGACTTGCTGGACGAACGCAGTTTGATGGTCAGACCTTTCCACGCATCCTTCGGTGCAAACGGGTAGTCATTTTCCGCATATTTCTTGTCCAGACGCAGCGTCATTTGCAGATAATACTGGCTGCGTTTGCCTTGGGCATTCAACCGCGGGCTATCCACCTGTTTCCAGTTGCTGCCAAGCGTTTCGTTTTTGCCCAAAATGTCGTTGTCTGATTTGTAGTACGATTCAAACGACCGCGCCGCCTGCGAGAAGGTCTCGACCACATAGGTCAGCGGCTCCAGATGCTGTTTGGCATCCTCCAGCGGTTGAATCTTGGATTTGTAGGTATCCTCCGGCAGATTGTCTTTCAACACGGTTTCCAGCGCATCCGCCAGTGCCGCCGCATAATGCTCCGCCGATTCGGGCGTGTATTTGGTGGTGTCAAACTTATCGTTGATCGCCGCCCACAGTTTATCGCGTTCGCCGCCCAGCGAAGTGTCCACCACGCGGACATTTTCGAGCTTCATCTTATAGCCGCCGCCGAGATCAGCGGTGTTGATGACGAAGATGCAGCGATCCACCTGCGCCCAATCCATGGTACCCTTGGTGGTGGTCAGCCCGGTCGTCAGCGGAATATCGATGTAGTTGACGCCGGTTTTGAGCCCCAGATCCACTTTATCCAAATCCCAGCCCGCATTGTTTTCGCCGTTTTTCTCCACCGAGCGCAGCTTCAGCCAGCCCTTGCCGTACGCCACGGCATCCGAAATGGTGTCGTCGGGTTTGGACAAGGTGACCGTCGCCCGCAGATGCAGGTCGCTCATGTTGTGGGTGTAGAAGTTGACCGACTTGGTCGAACCGGAAATCTGATCTGCAAATTTCCAGTCGGCATACAGCTGGTCACCGGATTTCTTGGTTTCGTACTCGCCGTCCATCTGAGAGAAGCTCGCGACAACATAGTCCTCGCTGCGCTTCTGGAAATGGATGGTGTAAGTCACCGATTTACCGTCCTTGGTCAGCGTCACGGTGGTGTCGCCCGGAACCGCGCTCGCGTTTTTCAGCACCGCCGTCGCGCCGCCGGCGTTGTATTTCACTTCCGGCACTTTGTCGCCGTCGATCGGCATAAAGTACTCGGTGGTGGACGGTGCAAAACCGGAAACGGTTTCGCCGTTCACCGTCAGATCAAGCAGCGTCAGCTCATCGACAACCGCCACCGCATACGAAGCAGACTGGGTGTCGCCATTCGCCAGTTTCACCGTCGCGGTGATGGTCACCAGACCCGCACCCACCGGCGAAACCACGCCGTCTTTGCTGACCGTCACCACACCATTACGGTTGGTGGTATAGGTCACGGTGGCACCGGCTTTTTCCAGCGCCGCCTGATCCAGCAGGGTGTCGTCCTGCATCGCCACCGTCAGATCAGTGGTCAGTTTCAGATCCGGATGCGCCGCGTTCAGCTTCGTACCGCTCGGGATCGCCGTCACGGTGCTGATCGCGTCTTTGGGCTGACCGGACAGGCTGAAGGTCGCGGTCTGCGCATTTGCATCCTTTTCGTTCGAGGAAGGACCAACAAACACGGTATAGGTGCCCTGATCCCACACATTCTTCTGATCCTTTTCGCTCCAGAAATAGCAATTCTTCAGCGGCAAGGTCAGTTCCACCGTTTTGGTTTCGCCGGCTTTGATCTCCACTTTTTCAAACGCTTTCAGCTGTTTGAACGGACGATCCTTACCGTCGGCGTTCGGAGCCTTCACATACAGCTCCACCGTTTCTTTGCCGTCCACCTTGCTGGTGTTTTTCACATCCACCGTCGCTTTGATGGTGGAATCCGGCGTCACGCTGGTGGTATCCAGCTTCAGGTTGCTGTAAGCAAAGGTTGAATAGCTTAAGCCATGACCAAACGGATAATCGACATCACCGGTAAAGTACTGATAGGTCCAGCCGCCGTATTTGTACTGATCGTTTTGCAGATCGTAATCGTCAATGGTCTCCAGCTGGCTGTTGTAGGAATACCAGGTGAAGGGCAGTTTTGCGGAGGGGTTGACCTCGCCAAACAGCACACGCGCCAGCGCGTTGCCCTGCGCCTGACCGTTGTTGCAGGTCCACAGGATCGCCGGGGTAATATCCTTAAACCGACCGATTTCGACCACACCCACCGTCTGCATATGGCAAACCGTGCGGGGGTTGAGGGTCGCAACCTGTTTCACCAGCTCGTCCTGGCTGTTCCACAGCGCGATGCTGTTGCGGTCGTTACCCTCAGCGGAGTTCACACCGCCGATGCACACGATCACGGCATCCGCGTTTTTGATGGTGTTCTGCTCGGCAGAGGTAAAGGACACTGTCGTTTCATCGCTGTGGAATACCACATGGATGTCGCGCTGGTCATAGTTACCGGTGCTGTTAAAGCCACTCACGACCGTGTAATCGGTATCGCCGCTGGTTTTCACGGTTTTGATATCCGCCAGCACACCACCGTCCACGTTGCCGTAGTGCAGCTCGATATGACCCTGCAGCGCTTTGTCGCCGCCGGCGATCTCCAGCTCCACCAACGCGGTGTCTTTCATGTACACATCTTTGAAGCTGATGACCGCTTCCGGCTGAATGTAGCGGAAGTTTTTGGTGCCATCCAGCTCACAGCCGGTGTAGCTATCCACATTTTCGGGAGTCAGCGTCGACAGCACTTTGCCGTCTTTGTCTTTCAGCGTGACTTTGCGCAAATTGGGCATATACGCGTTGGACGCGGATTTACCCGAGATATAGGTCACTTTCTGACCCAGCAGCGCTTCCACACCCTCTTGCGGGGTGGACAGGTTCTCGTCGCTGGGAGTACCGGAATAGCCGCCCAAAATATTCTGCTGCACCAGCGGGCCGACCATCACGACATTTTTCTTATCCTTGCTCAGCGGCAGGATCGGGGTGGATTCGCCTTTCGCCGCATCGTTTTTCATCATCACGATGCTCTGGGTGGAGGAATCCTCCGCCAGCTGTTTGTTCAGCGTGTTGTGCTCTTTGGCATCTTTCGCGCCGATCTGCGTGCTCCACTGATATTTGTCGCCGTTGCGATAGGTGACTTCTTCCTTGGGATCGAACTCACCGGTCTTCATCCGCGCGGTGAAGATACGCACCAACGAGCGGTCAATGGTGTTTTCATCCAGAATGCCGGCGTTGACAGCCGCCTGGGCATTGTTCGGATAAATCGCACCGCAATCCATATCGCAGCCCGCCGCCAAGCACAGAGCCACCGCACCGGGATCGGTGAAGTGACCGGTTTCGTCTTCAAACTTGGTGTAATCGATGGGCTGGTATTTGTCTTTGTTCAAGCCATTCACGAACAGACCGTTTTTGTCCGGCAAGCCCTGCTGACCGGTCAACGCGTCCACTTTGTTCGTCCAATCGCTGGGCTTCCAATAGTGGTTCTGCGGAGCCGCAATGATCTTGATCGCGCCGCAGTCGGACACCACATAGCCGTTGAAGCCAAAGGTCTTGCGCAGCAGCGTATCCAGCAGATAGTAGCTGCCGGAAGACGGCACGCCGTTGACCATATTGTACGCGCTCATCACCGAGTTGACGTTGGTGCCCTGGATGACATCCTTAAATGCGCGGGTAAAATACTCGCGGATGTACTGGTTGGTCACCGACGAGGAACCGTCCTCACGGTTGTACTCGCTGTTGTTGGCAGCGTAGTGCTTCAGCGTGGAGATAACCTTCAGGTACTTGTTGGTACCATCCGCGTTCTTTTCCACACCGGTATCGTTTTTGCCCTGATAACCGTTGATAAACCCGATGGCGATCTGCGAAGTCAGGAAATTGTCCTCGCCGTAGCCCTCGTGGTTACGACCCCAACGCGGGTCGCGGCTCATGTTGATGGTGGGGCACCAGTACGACAGGTCGCGGTGACCATCGTTGTTGTAGGCGCGCGCCTCATCGCCGGAAGCCGAACCGATCGCTTCGATCAGCTCCGGATCCCACGATGCCGCCATCGCGATGGAATACGGGAACGACGTGGCGAATTCGCCCTCGCCCTTCTTGGTGTTGGCCACACCGTGCAGACCCTCGTTCCAGAAACCGTACTTGGCGATACCGAGCCGCGGGATCGCCGGCGTCGAGTTGCCCAGCTGGGTGGCTTTTTCCGCCAGTGTCAGCCGCGACACCAGATCCGCCGCGCGCTCCTCAAACGAGTAGCTGGTATCCCAGAACAGCTCGCTGCGCTGTGTAGCCGCCGTTGCCACCGGCAAGCCGGACGACAGGGGCAGCGCCACCGCGCCCATGGCCATGACCGCCGCGCAGCCAAACGCGGTCAGTCGATGCTTGGCATTCTTCATGCTTCTTCCTCCTTTTGAAATATCGAACTCTTTTCCCATATCTTTGCAAAAGGGGGCATCACACCCCCATGCTCATCTTTATGGTATCACATTCGCTATTTGTCTGCCAGTCGTTTCGCCCGTGGTTCCAAGCAAAAACTAATCAAATATTGCGTTTTTCGTGTTTCAACTACTGCTTTTTAACTAAAAAAGAAGCCGACAATCTGTCGGCTTCTGGTAGATTCGTATCAGTCCAGGCTATTCAGCGTCAATCCGGTAATCAGCTTGGGGTAAAAATAAGTCGATTTTTGCGGCATCTTCTCCCCCGCAGCGGCGACATCGCGAATTTCCTCCACCCGGGTGGGGTTCATCACAAAGCAGGCTTGGAACGCACCCTCCCGCACACCGGCGATCGCCTCGTCCATATCGCGGGTATAGGTCAGATTCTTCTGGTTCGCCATGTTCTCCTTGTCAATACCCATCAGCCGCTCCAAAATCAGTGTGTGCAGCACATTGACATCCAGCTGGCGGGATACCGGCGACTGATCCGGCAGCACACCGTCCATCACCGCTGCATCCTTCAGCGTCAGCAGCGCGGCGCTGTCGCCGCCCGCGTAAAAGCCGAATGCTTTTTGCCCCGCGGCATACGCTTTGTCCAGCCGCGCTTTCACATCGCCCAGCGCCACGCCCCGCTGCACATCAAAATACGCGGTGCAGGCATCCAGCATCGCCGCCGGATCAAAGTCCGCCAGATCGCGAATCAACCGGTGGGTCGGGAACACCACCAACCCCGGGTGGCTCATCTCCACCAGCATCATCATCACATAATCCACGCCCGCACCCACCGGCGTGCCCTGTTCGCGGCAATAGTCGCGATAGCGCAGCGCGGTTTCGTACCGGTGATGCCCGTCCGCGATATACAGCTTGGTGTCCGCAAACTGGCGACGGATCGCTTCGTTGACCGTCGGGTCGGTGATCGCCCACAAGCGATGGGTCAACCCCGCTTCGTCGGTCATGTCCACCAGTGGCGCTTGCTGCCGCTGCTGTGCCAGTTGCTGCTCCACCTCGCCGCTGTCGTCGCGGTACAGCGCATAGATATGGCTGAAATTGCTGTGGGTCGCTTTCATCAACTGAAAGCGATCCTCCTTGGCTTTAGACAGCGTGAATTCATGCGGCAGCACAATGCCTTTGGAAAACTCCTCCAAATGCGTTTGGGCAATCAATCCGCCCACCGTGCGGGTCTGCCCCTCCACCGTAAAGGTGATATCGTAAATGTAAAACGCCGCCTGCTCATCCTGCTGCAGGATCCCCTCCTGCTTCCAGCGGCGCAGCGTTTCGCCCGCCACCGCATACGGATCCGCCCCATCGCGAGGCAGCTCCAGCCGGATGATGTTGTGCGGGTTGCGCGCCAGATACGCCTGACGCTGCTGCTCGCTGATGATGTCATAGGGTGGGCAGGTCAACTCTTCCATGCGCCCCGCCCTGTCGGCAAAGCGCCACGCGCGAAACGGACGAATATCCGCCATGATAATCTCCTCCTGTTCTGAACCGGCGGGCAATCCCGCCGGATATAGCAAACGAGCATATGACGCCCGCCATATGCTCGAAATATGCCTTTATCGATGGTCGCCCATAAAGAACAACGCCAGCGTACCCGGACCGGAATGGCTCCCGATCACGGTTCCCACATAGTTGATAAGGAAGGTGCGGCAGCCAAGCTCGTTTTCCACCATGGACTGCAGCCGCTCAGCATCGGCGAGGCAATCGCCGTGGCTGATGAAGATGGTCTGGTCTTTCACATTGTCCAGCGCGGTTTCTTTCATCTTTTTGACCAGTGCCGCCAGCGAGGATTGCCGTCCCCGCGTTTTGCCGACCAGGATCAAATGCCCCTCATCGTCCACGTGCAAGATCGGTTTGATACCGATCACCGAACCCAAGATCGCGGAGGTTTTGGATACGCGTCCGCCCCGATGCAGATGCATCAAATCGTCCACCGTGAACCAATGGCACAGGTTCAGCTTGTGCTGCTCCAGCCACTGCGCATTGTCCGTCAGGCTCATGCCTGCTTTGCGGTTTTCATCGGCATAGTACACCAGCAACCCTTCGCCCAGCGATGCCGCCAGCGTATCCACCACCACCAGCTGGCGATCGGGATATTTGGCGCGCAGCTCCTCGGCGGCGCTGGCGCAGGACGCATAGGTACCGCTCAACCCGCTGGAAAACGCCACATGCAGCACATCCTCGCCCGCCGCCAAAAACGGCTCCACAAAGCTGGTGAATTCAAACGCGTTCACCTGCATCGTGGTGGCGGGCACCCCGGCGCGCAGCTTGTCGTAAAATTCCGGCATGGTGATGGTCACATCCGGACCCTCGGTGTATTGCTGACCCTCCAGCATAAAGCTCAACCCCACGCAGGGGATGTCCCGTTCTTTCAAAAACGCCTGCGGCAAATCGGCCGTCGAGTCGGTCGTAATGCGATAACCCATCGTGTACCTCCTGTTCTTTCCACCGCCCGGCGCGTGCGGCCGCGCCCTGTGTATGGAAAACGATGTCTACTCGTATATGTTACCGTATTTCCGCGTCAGTGTCAAGCAACCCGCCGCAAAAACCTACCCAAAACCGTCCCCACGCTTTCGACATTTTTTGCCGCCGGCACACACAAAACGCAAAGCGGCGGTCGATACACCCTCATTTTGTATCGACCGCCGCGCATATCTCATCTTTTATCTGTAGCAAAAATAGGTGACCGTACCGCCGCCCGGAATGGCACGGTACACGCCGCTTCCCTGCTGGAAGCCGGCTTGGAACACCACGTTGGACGGGCATTCCCATTGACCGTTCAGCACCTCGCGCGCAATGCGATACGCACGGCGCACGGCGCTAGAGGAGGTATTGGTTCCCGCCGGGAAATAGATCCCGTTGGTCCACAGCCCCGCGTACTGTCCCGGCTGGGTCAGCACGCCGCGGATGGTGTTGGGGAATTCGCGGCTTTTCACGCGGTTCATCACCACGCAGCCGACCATCGCCCGGTGCTCGTCGGACAGATAATCGCTGCCTGCTTCGCGGTAGATCGCCACCGCCAACGCGTACACATCATCGTCGGTGTACGAACCGTTGCCGCTGGCTGCCTTTTTCGCCGCAGCCTTTTTGGTCGTGGTGGAAACCGACTTGGTGCCGACCACCTTGACCTCGTTCACCGGCTGCTTGGTCACTTCGGTAGAAAGCTGGTTGCTTTCCACCACCTCACCATCCACCAACCGCTCGCGATAGGTGATGGTGCGTTCGCCATTCTGTCCCTTGGTCGCCACCTTGGTGGTGCCTTTTTTCAGGGAATTATCTTTTTTCGTCTTGGTTTCAAACGGAATGGTTTCCGTTTTGGTCACATCCCGGTAGGTCACCCGCTGTACGGTGATCTCCATGTCCGGGGTCAACGTTTCCGAAAGCGGCGCCGACAACACATCGTCCGCGCTCACCGAAACGCCTACCGTCTCCAATGCCGACTCGACCGTGCCGGTCGACACACGCAGCATCGTATCCGCACCGTCGGCCTTCACGGTCACATCGAATCCCGCCGGCACACTGGGTGCCAGGGAAAGCGCGTCCGCCCGTACCACGTACGAATCGTTTTGCATGCTCAAAACAACTTTGTCTGCCGGCGCACCCGCCACCGCTTCCGCCGCGACCGATGCCAAAGCAACTACACCTGCGCTTCCGACGGCCAATACCGATGCTGCAAATCCTCTGTGGCTCACAACGCGCGCAACATGGGAGGCAATACGATATATGGTATCCATAAGCTATCCTTTCCGCAGAGAAAACAGTCAAATTTGAGGGGTCGTTTCTCTGCATCCAGCGGCGGTCATGCAACCGCCCATCCGTGTTTTTCGGATAGCTCGTATTATACTCGTCAGTTCACACGCTGTCAAAAGATTTTGGATGTCCATTTTCGTTAAAACCGCACAAAGATACGCGCAAAATTCAAAAACCTGCCCCAAAAAAGTTTTCCACACCCCCTGTGGAAAACTTTGTGTCATTTTCGAGGCGGTGTCCGTAACTTCCGGTAAAATTGCACGATATCGCTAAAACCAAAATCGAGTTTGGTATAAAACGCCTTTCTTTTTTCCACTTTTTTCCAGTTCTGGTAATTCGCCGTGCAGTTGGAACGAAATTCCGGAATTTTGTGCAACCAACCAAAAGTTACACATCTGTAATCTTTGAAAAATCGAAAAAAATTCAATTTTCATGAATAATCCGCGGGGATTTGCGCTATATTTTCGGGGGTGTGCTGAATATTCATTCTTTTTTCGTTTTATTTATTCATTCTCCGACAAATTACCAGCGGATTCGGCGGCTTTTTCAAAGGGTGTTCCGTCCTCCGTCACCAATTTTCCGTCGTCATTATAGTGGATCGGCTGCATATCCGAGTGGGTATACTTCTTAATATCGCGGATACGGAAGCGGTCATCGGCGGTCGCAAAGGTCACTGCAATGCCCCGCCGTTTGGCGCGGCCGGTACGCCCGATCCGGTGCAGATAATACTCGTTTTCGTCGGGAATATCGTAGTTGAAAACCGCCTCGACATCGTCCACATCAATGCCGCGCGCCGCCACATCGGTGGCAACCAAAATCTCGAATTTTCCCTCGCGGAATCCGTTCATCACCCGGTTGCGCTGCGCCTGCGGAATGTCGCCGTGCAGGCAGTCCACCGACCATCCCATGCGGGTCAGTTTTTCGGTCAGGATCCGCACCGTGTTCTTGCGGTTGGCAAACACCATCGCGCGGTGAATGTCCAAATCGTCCAAAATGATGCGCATATCCTGCATCCGCTGGCTGCCCGCCGACTCCAGCAAAAACTGTGCGATCTGGGGGCGATTGTCCCCCTCAGCAGCCACCGTGATCTCCACCGCGTCCCGCTGATACTCCCACGCGACGTCCATCACTTCCCGCGAAATGGTCGCGCTGAACATCACCATCTGGGTATCCGCCGGTGTTTGGTTCAATATCTTGCGCACATCGCGGATAAAGCCCATCTTCAGCATCTCGTCCGCTTCGTCCAGCACCGCCGTGTACACATTGCCCAGCCACACTGTGCCGCGCCCCATATGATCCAGCAGCCGTCCCGGTGTCGCCACCACAATTTGCGGATGCTTTTCCAGCGCGCGGCGCTGCCGATCCATCGGCTGCCCGCCGTAAATGCAGGCGATACGCACATCGGGGCGGAACGCCGCCAGCCGCCGCAGCTCTTCGGCGATCTGCACACACAGCTCCCGTGTGGGGCAAACCACAATGCCCTGAATATCCTGCGTGTCCTCCCGCAAGCATTCCAGCAGCGGAATCCCGAACGCACAGGTCTTGCCGGTACCAGTCGGCGCCTTGGCGATTACATCGCGCCCCTCCATCATCACCGGAATGGTCTGCTCTTGCACCGGGGTGGGCGCGGTGAATCCCATTTTCCGCAGAGCTTTCAGCAGCGGAGCGCTCAGTTCCAACCCCGCAAAGCCCTGATTTTCTTCACACATATTGTTCGTTCCTTTCGTCGCTCTATATAATGTACATAATATATTACCTTATTATATATAAAAGGGCGTTTACTCCCACAGCTTTTCGGGATACTGCCCCGCATCCACCAACCCACGGATCGCCGCCGTCACCTGCTCGCGGTCGGCGGTATAGGTCATGCCGTACCAGCGATCGGTTGTGCGCAGCACCTGCACATCCGCCGCGCCGCTGTCCACCATCGCGTCCACCGCCGACGGCAGATAGAACTCGGCTTTCAGCGGGTCTTTGCCCGGCTGATCCAAAAACGCGCGGAAGCTCGCCTCGAACGATGCCGCTGCCCCCGCCGGGAAGCCCCAGCAGTTCATGGACACCGGGCAATCGTTCGGCAGCGTATGCCAGCTTGCGCCATCGTCCTCGGTGTACATCGCCTGCCCGTCCCGCCGCTCAATATGCGTGCGTTCGGTCAGATCGGTCAGATAGCCATGCTCGTCCACCGTGCAAATGCCGCGCGACACATAGCCGTTGTCGGTCAGCGTGTTGTCCAGCACATAGCCCGCCATCGCCAGATGATGCTTATCGCCGGCGGCGGGACGGCTCAAAAATTCCGCCATCAGCCGGTAGCTGTCCTGTCCGTAAAAGTCGTCGGCATTGATGACCATAAACGGCCCGTCCAGCTTGGGCAGGCTGCACAGCACCGCGTGACCGGTGCCCCACGGTTTCACCCGCCCCTCCGGCACAGCGTAGCCTTCCGGCAGCTTGTCCAGCTCCTGATACACATACTCCACCGGAATCCGCTGCGCCACGCGATCGCCGATATTCGCACGAAACGCCTGCTCGATCTCTTTTTTGATAACAAACACAACCTTGCCGAATCCGGCACGCACCGCGTCGTAAATAGAATAATCAATAATCATTTCGCCGTTCGGTCCCACCGGCGTGATCTGTTTCAAACCGCCAAAGCGGCTTCCCATACCCGCCGCCATAATCAGCAGCGTCGGCTTTTGTTCATGTTGCATATCGTAGACATCCTTTCGTCTTGCATTTCATCCTTGGCAATGCTATACTGATTTTGTTATATTCCTATTATAATAAGGAGTGGGGAAAATGGCAATACTTATTACAGGCGGAAGCGGATATATTGGCAGCCACACCTGTCTGGAAATGCTGACCGCCGGTTACGATATTGTGGTGCTGGACAACTACTGCAACTCCAAGCCCGAAGTCATCCGGCGGGTACAGACGCTTTCCGGCAAAACCTTCCCGGTTTACGAAGGGGATGTGCGGGACAAAGCCTGTTTGCAAAAGGTCTTTTCGGAGCAATCCATCGACGCGGTCATCCATTTTGCGGGGCTGAAAGCGGTGGGCGAATCCACCCAAAAACCGCTGATGTACTACGACAACAATGTGACCGGCACGCTGGTGCTATGTGAAGTGATGGCGGAGCACGGCTGCAAGCGGCTGATCTTCAGCTCGTCTGCGACGGTGTACAACGCCGATCTCCCCTCCCCCCGCACCGAGGATATGCCCACCGGCGCCGTGTCCAATCCCTACGGCCGCACCAAATACATGATCGAAGAGATCCTCAAAGACATCTGCGCGGCGGACCCGGAATGGTCGGCGGTGCTGCTGCGGTATTTCAACCCCATCGGTGCGCACGAAAGCGGTCAGCTGGGCGAAGACCCGCGCGGCATCCCCAACAACCTGATGCCGTTCATTTCGCAGGTCGCCATCGGCAAACGCGAGCAGCTGTCGGTGTTCGGCGATGATTACGATACTCCCGACGGCACCGGCGTGCGCGATTATCTGCACGTGGTCGACCTGGCACGCGGGCATGTGTGCGCGGTCAACTATGCGCTGAACCACACCGGCGCCGAGCCGTTCAATCTGGGCACCGGCACCGGCTACAGCGTGCTGGATATTGTCAAAGCGTTTGAAAAAGCCAACGACATCACCATTCCCTACGCCATTGTGCCCCGCCGCCCCGGCGACATCGCCACCTGCTATTCCGATCCCACCAAAGCGCAGAAGATACTGGGATGGAAAGCGGAGAAATCGCTGCTGGATATGTGCCGCGATTCGTGGCGCTGGCAAAACCAGAACCCGAACGGCTACGACGATTGAAACCACCAACCGGCGTATTGGGTGTACATTCTGCGTTGTGCCGATAACACCCTTTACACCGGTATCGCCACCGATGTGGATCGCCGCGCCGCGGTGCACAACCGCGGGCAAGGCGCCAAATACACCCGCTCGCATCGTCCGGTCACCGTGATCTACCGGGAGCCGTGCGCGGACAAGTCGGCGGCGCTGCGGCGCGAGGCCGCGATCAAACGCCTCCCCCGCGCCCAAAAACTAAAACTGATACAAACGGATAAAAGGGACTGATGCGATCGCATCAGTCCCTTTTTCCGTATCATTCATTATTCCACCCCGCGGCGGTACAGCCCGCGGGTGATTCCCTCGCGTCTGGGTCCGCCCGCGCGGTACCATTTGGTCACCTGCGCCGCCTGGTCGGGCGTTTCGTCGGTAAAAGACAACAGCCAAAAATCCACCGGCGGAATCTCGCCCCGCTTATCCGCCCAATACAGCGGGTCGGCGTTCAGCACCTCCACGCACCCACCGTCGCATTGCAGCGGAAACACCTTGTCGCGGCGATCGGTCAACGACCCGCCGCAGTTCCGTCTGCCGCAGGGCACCCCGCCTATCCGCGGGCAGTTGCGGGTCAGCATCAACGCTTGCCGCCCATACACCAGCAACCCGGTCGGCACCGGCGCGCGCGCGGCGAACGCCATCTGCGAAAAGGTCAGCTCCATCGACAGCACCGCCGCCTGCAGCCCCATGCGGGCATACGCCGCCAGCGCCTCGCTGTTGGCGATGTTCAGCGAAAAGCCGCCCACCGGACGCATCCCGGCCTGCAGCGCCAACCCGACCGCGCCGACATTGCCGCACAAAGCAGCGGTGATGCCCGCTTCGCGCGCCTGTTTCAGTGCCGCCAGCACCGCCGGTTCGCGTCCGAACATCCCGCGCGGGATCGCCACTGCCACCGGCATCTTCCGCCGCCAATACTGCAGCCGCTCCACCGGCGTGTCCAGCGGCAGCACCAGCCCATCCGCGTCCAGCGCGGCGGGCACCTGCGCCTCCCGCGCGAACTGCGCGATCAACAACGGCTGTTCTCGTCGCGCCACCGGCGAAAGCTCCGGCGGCCGCGCCGTCTCGTCCCATACCGGCACTTCCCGTGCCGCGCGCAGGGAAAGCAGCTGCTCCAAACCGTCCCGCCGCAACGCGTTGAGCGCCGACAGCGGCATGGTCAACCCCGGCTCCACATTGACCCGCACCTGTCCGGCGGCAAAAGGGCTGCCGCCGGTTTTGCGCAGCTGCGCTTCGGCGCGTTCCGGATCCAGCGCCCGGTGCAGCGCCGTTTCCGGCGGCTCTCCGGTCACCTGTGCGGTGTGCTCTCCGTCGGCCACGACCAGCGTTACCGGCTGTTCCGCCGCCACGGTCAGCGCCATATCCACCGACACCCGCGGTTTTTCGCCGTCATACAGCCGCTGCAGCCGTTTCAACACCGGCGCGGCGGCGGTCACATCCTCTTTGCGCCGCACCCCGAACATATCCCGCCGGTCACCGGTGAAATACCCATCGGTGAATCCGGAACGGGAAAACACCGCCCGCAGATCCTCCACCGTTTGCGGATCAGGCTGCTCGCCCCGCGCGGCGGCGTGATACACCGTCACCGCTGCCGCCACATACTCGGGGCGTTTCATCCGCCCCTCGATTTTGAGCGAACACACCCCCAGCTCCGACAGCGCCGACATCTCGTGCAGCAGGCTCATATCCTTTAGGCTTAACGCCGCCCGTCCACGATCATCGCTGCCGTCCGGGCGGAACGGCAGGCGGCAGGTTTGGGCGCACAAACCCCGGTTGCCGCTGCGTCCGCCCAGCATGGCGGAAAAATAGCATTGCCCCGACACGCTCATACACAGCGCCCCGTGCACAAACACTTCCAGCTCGCACCCCAGCCCGGCGCAGGCGCGAATTTCCTCGGCACTCATCTCACGCGCCAATACCACTCGCGAAAAGCCGGCATCGCGCAGCCGCCGCACCCCCTCCGGGGTGTGGCAGGACAGCTGGGTGGACGCGTGCAGTGTCAACTCCGGCGCTGCGGAATGAATCCGCGCCGCCAGCCCCATATCCTGCACGATCAACGCATCCACTCCCGCCGCACAGGCGGTCTGCGCCAGCGCCACCGCCGCCGTCATTTCCTCTTCGCGAATCAGCGTGTTCAGCGTCAGATGCACCGCCACCCCACGCGCGTGGCAGTATGCCACCGCGCGGCGCAGTTCGTCGTCCGAAAAGCAATAGCTATTGCGGCGGGCATGAAAAGCAGACGCTCCCATATAGACAGCGTCTGCTCCGCACCGTACCGCCGCTTCCAGCATCTCCGGTGATCCCACCGGCGCCAGAATTTCCAGCGGAGGTCTATTCATGATTGTTTGCGCCCCTTGGTGCTCGTCGCCTGCTCCAGTTGCTTTTGCAGCGACTCGTTTTCCGCCAGATAATCCCGCAGCTTCACCCGCAGATTATCGGCGGCTTCCTCCGATTTGTGCGCCTGATCCGCCAGCGTAATGGCGGTCAGCACCGCCGCCATATTGGTGGACACCCGCGGGTTGTCCGCCATCAGCTCGCGCATACGCGCATCGATCTGCTTGCCAAGCTCCTGCAAATAGCTTTCCGGCTCGTCGGTTGTGATGGTGTACGGCATATCGCAAATGCGCACCGTCACTTTTTGGCTTGTCGGCATAACCGGCACTTCCTTTCTGCCCTCCGGCAGATATCAATATTTTGTCAAATGTCCTTTGGTGCGCAGCGCCGGGAATCCCCATTGCCGCAGCACCTCATACACGCCCACCGCCACGGTGTTGGACAAATTCAGCGACCGCGCCGTGTCATCGTCCAGCATCGGCAGCCGCACGCTGTGCTCCGGATCGTCGTGCATCAGCTCTTCGGGCAGCCCGGCGGTTTCCTTGCCAAACACCAGATAAGCGCCGTCGGGATAGCGCACATCCGCGTATACCTGTTGCGCTTTGGTGGAAAAATAGTAAAACGGACCGGCGTTTTTCGCGAAAAAATCCGCCAAATTCTCGTAATAGGTCACATCCAGCAGATGCCAGTAGTCCAGCCCCGCCCGTTTCAACTGCTTATCGGTAATGGTAAAACCCATCGGCCCCACCAGATGCAGGCGGGCGCCGGTCGCCGCGCAGGTACGGCTGATATTGCCGGTATTCTGCGGGATCTGCGGCTCCACCAGCACAATATTCAGCTGTGGCATGGATTACACCCGGCTGCACAGCAGCTCGGCTTTGCCGCTGAGCCGCACCGACACACCGGCGGGCACAAACAGGCTGTCGCCTTTTTTCAGCGCTTTTTTCTCGCCGTCCCATTCCATTTCCGCATCGCCGGACAGCACCAGCACCGAGGTGAAGCTTTCGCCGCAGCCAAACAGCATCGAGCCGTCCAGCTCCACCGCTTCGGCGGTGAACAGATCGCAGGAAGCCAGCTTGCGCACACTGCCGCCGCTGACCGTCGTCACTTCGCCGATCGCGCCATACGGAATGGTGGGCGGCGTGGTCACGGTCACATCCACCGCTTTGTCCACATGCAGCGGACGCGGTTTGCCGTCCGCACCCAAGCGGCCGTAGTCAGACACACGATAGGTGGTGTTGGAATTCTGCTGCACTTCGGCAATCAGAATACCCGCGCCGATCGCGTGCAGCGTACCCGCTTCGATAAAGAACACATCGCCCTTTTTCACCGGCACCATGTTGCACACATCCATCAGCGTGTTGTCCTCGATGCGGGCGCGGAACTCCTCTTTTGTCAGCCCACGGTTAAAGCCGTAGATCAGCTGAGCGCCCGGCTCGCAATCCACCACATACCACATCTCGGTTTTACCGAATTCGCCTTCCACCCGCATGGCATACTCGTTGTTGGGGTGCACCTGCACCGACAGCCGATCGTGCGCATCGATCAATTTGATCAGCACCGGGAAATACGGGAACGCCGCCGCTTTGGCGCCGATCGCATCGTCGCCCCAAGCTTCCAGCACTTCGGGCAGCGTTTTGCCCGCCATTTCGCCGTTTTCCACCACACAGGAACCGTCCTTATGGCAGGACAGCACCCACGCCTCGGCGGCGATCGCCGCGTCGGTCTGATAGCCAAACTCGTCTTTCAAGCGCGTACCGCCCCAGATATAATCCTTCACCGGCGGTTTGAGCAACAGCGGATATGTTTTCATAAAAATGCCTCCAAAAAAGTGATAAAAAATACTATCTTCTATTTTAGCGTATATGGCGCGATTTTACAACCACCATTTCCAGAAAACGCCGCGAAATTTTTCACCCCCCGCGGCACATACTAACACCGAATCAAACGGAAAGGAGATGGCCTGATGATGAAACAAAGCAGCATGATGTCCTTTGTCAAGGGCGCCGGCATCGGCATGATGATGGGCTCGGTCGCGGGCGCTGTCGGTTACAGCTATATGCGCTCGCACAAAAAAGGCATGAAAAAGAACGTCAGCAAAACCCTGCGCAGCATGGGCGATCTGGTGGACAATGTGACCGGGATGTTCTAAAAAGCGCCCCGCGCCTCTTTACTTCGCCGTCGCTTTTATGCTATGATAAAGGCAACTTACAGCAAGGAGGCGTGGGCGCATGAACAACGACCCCCGCAACCCGGATATTCCGGAGCAGGAACAGGACAGCACCATTTTCAGCCACCACAAAAGCGGCGAAGAAATCCGGCAAGAGGAAAAAGAAGAAAAACGACGCGAACGGCACGAAATGACCAAAGCGCTGACCGCCGATTTCAGCGAAACCCGCACCGTGACCAAGGTGATGGTCATTGTGCTGGTCATCATCGTGGTCGGTTGTGTGGCGGCAGTGATTTTCGGCAACCGCAACAGCGGCCACGAAATGGCACCCGGCTCGGGACATTTTGTCCAGTCAGATGCGCTGCCCGAATTGTCGCAGGAGGGCATCAAGGTCGTGCTGACCGAAGCATATTATACCGCCGACGGCGGGTTTATGGTGACGCTCAAGCTGAGCAACGGACTGACGGTACCACAAACGGTACAGGCGTTTGATCTGACCATCAGCAATGTGGACGGCAACGAGATCGCCACCGGTCACCAAACAAGCGATTGGGATCCCACCTCGCTATCCGTTCCCGCCAACGGCTATGCCGATCTGACCTTGTACATTCCCAAAGAGGATGTCAAACTCACCAGTGATGCGCTGGAAACCCTGACCCTGAACTGCGAGATCACCGGTCAGTACACCGACGACACCCCTGATACCATCGGCAACACCGACGCCACCACAGAATAAATCTCCATCCGCCGCCCCTTTTGAGGTGCGGCGGATTTTTTGTTGCTTTCAATTTCTTTGTCTAGAGAAGTTGCCCATCCGGCTCCCTCTGACGAGGGAGCTGTCGAGCGCCAACGAGACTGAGGGAGAGAAAAGGTTTTTGCAGCGTCAAAAGTATGTACCGATTTCTCTCTCCCTCCGTCTTTTTGCTGCGCAAAAATCCACCTCCCTCGTCAGAGGGAGGCTTGCGCTCGCCACCGCAAAAAACATATTCCAAAACACCCGGCGAAGCCTGTATAAAGGCTCCGCCGGGTGTGCTGTTTTCGCCCGATCGGGCGTTATGCTTTTTCCTCTTCGGGGTCGACCACCGCTTCCAACGCTTCGCGCAGAGTGTCCAGCGGCGTCAATCCTTTCTTGATCCGCACCGCCAGATACGGCTTGCCGCCCGCGTTGATCATGACACGCCCTTTCAGCGCCGCGGACATTTTGGAGCCCAGCTCCAAATCCAGCTTGCGCTGGTACAGCAGCAGCGAATCCTGCTGCTGTTTGATCTCGTAAATACCGACCGACGCCGCCATATTGCGCAGCAACGCCACATCGATCAACCCCTGCACCGCCTCCGGCGGCTCGCCAAAACGGTCGATCAGCTCGTCGTACACATCCAGATAATCCTCGTGGTTGCGAATATCCGCGATGCGGCGATACACATCCAACCGCTGAGCGTTGGCGGCGATATAGTTTTCGGGAATGTGCGCCGGCACCTGCAAATCGATCAGGCATTCCGGCTCGCGCTGTACCTTTTCGCCCTTTTGCTCGCCCACCGCTTCGGACAACAGCCGCAGATACATATCGTAGCCGACCGCCTCCATATGCCCATGCTGCTGCGCACCCAGCATATTGCCCGCGCCGCGAATTTCCATATCCCGCATCGCGATCTTAAAGCCCGCGCCGAATTCGGTGAATTCGCGTACCGCCTCCAACCGCTTGGTCGCCACATCGGTCAGCACCTTGCCCCGCACAAAGGTGAGATACGCAAACGCCCGGCGGGACGAACGCCCCACCCGTCCGCGCAGCTGGTGCAGCTGGGACAAGCCGAACCGGTCGGCGTTTTCAATAATCAGCGTGTTGGCGTTGGGAATATCCACGCCGGTTTCGATGATGGTGGTGCACACCAGCACATCGATCTCCTGTTCCAGCATCTGCTGCCAGATGTCGGACAACTGCTCTTCGGTCATTTTGCCGTGGGCAATGCCGATGCGCGCTTCGGGAATACGCATCTGGATGCCCGCCGCGCATTGTTCAATGCTTTCCACCCGGTTGTGCAGATAATACACCTGCCCGCCGCGCCGCAGCTCCCGCCGGATGGCATCCATCAAAATGTTGTTGTCATGTTCCAGCACATAAGTCTGCACCGGGCGGCGATCCATCGGCGCTTCTTCGATCACCGACATATCGCGGATGCCGCTCATCGCCATGTTCAGCGTGCGGGGAATGGGGGTGGCGGACAGCGTCAGCACATCCACCGCCGGTGCCATCTCTTTGATGCGCTCCTTTTGCGCCACGCCGAACCGCTGCTCTTCGTCCACGATAAACAGCCCCAAATCGCGGAATTTCACATCCTTGGACAGCATCCGATGGGTGCCCACCAGAATATCCAGCTCACCGGTGCGCGCCTTGCGCAAAATCTCCTCCTGCTGCTTGGGGGTACGGAACCGGCACAGCATATCAATGCTGACCGGGAACCCCTCAAACCGCCGCACCAGCGTGTTGTAATGCTGGAACGCCAGAATGGTGGTGGGCACCAGCAGCACACACTGCTTGCCCTGCGTGACACACTTGAACGCGGCGCGCAGCGCCACCTCGGTCTTGCCAAAGCCGACATCGCCGCACAGCAGCCGATCCATCGGCACCGGTCGCTCCATATCCGCCTTGATCTCGGCGGCGCATCGCAGCTGGTCATCGGTTTCTTCAAACTCAAACCGCCGTTCAAAATCGAATTGCCATTCGCCGTCCGGGTCAAACGCAAACCCGGGCGTCGCCATCCGCTGGCTATATAGCTTGATCAGCTGGTCGGCAATATCCTTGACCGCCGCGCGCACCCGCGTTTTGGTCTTTTGCCATTCGGTACCGCCCAACCGGTGCAGCTTCACGGTGACATCGTCCTTGGTACCGATGTATTTGGACACCAGATCCATCTGGGTCACCGGCACATACAGCGTGTCGCCCTTATCGTACTGCAGCTTGATATAATCCTTCACCACGCCCTGCACCGTCAGCTGCTGGATTCCCTGATACAGCCCAATACCGTGCGCCGCGTGCACAATATAGTCGCCTACATGCAACTCGGACAGACTGTGGATCTCCGCGCCCTTGTGGCGGCTGCCCGCGCGCACCTTGCGCCGCTTTTGGGCGATGCGCCCGTGGGTGATGATGCAAATGCCCGCATCCGGATACTCGGCACCGGCGGATAACCCGCCGCGGATCACCGTCACCCGGTGCTTTGCGAGCTCCTGCGGCGCGGGGGCATACAGCGCGGGCACTCCCCGCCCGACCAGATCCTCCGCCAGCGTTTGGGCGGCTTTTTCCTCCGCCCCCGCCAGCACCAGACAGCTCAGCCCCCGCTTGAGCGCATCCTGCAGATCATCCACCAGCAGATCCAGATTGCCCGACCACACCGGCAGCTGCCGGGCGGTGACATTGTACAGCTCCTTCAGCGGAATATCCCCGCCCGAATGGGCAAAAGTATCCAGCAAAATCGCGCCGCCCGCCTGCATTTTCTGCAACAGCGCTGCATCATCCAGCATATACTCGGACAACCCGCGGCACAGCTGCCCCTGTTCCAGCAGCAAACGAATATCCTCCTGCAGCTGCCAATGCGCCGTGCGCGCCCGGTCGCGCGCTTTGGTCCATTCGGACACAAACAGCAGCGCTCCCTGCCCATAATCAAACAGGGTGGCGGGCTGCTCATAAATCAACGGAATATATTTGTCCAGCGAAGCGGGCATGCTGCCGCCCCGCAGCCGATCCACATCCGCCAGCAGATTTTCTTTGGCAGCGGCGGCTGTTTTGCCGCGCAGCGACTTGGCCAACTGCTCAATTTGACCGGCGAGCGCGTCCGCATCGTCATACATGATCTCCGCCGCCGGCGAAATGGACACGCTTTTCAGCGGCTCGGTGCGCCGCTGGGTGATGAGATCAAAATAGGACAGCGTGTCCACCGCGTCGCCCCACAGCTCCAACCGCACCGGCGCGGAAAAATCCGCCGCGTACATATCCACAATGCCGCCCCGCACCGCAAATTGACCGGGACCCTCGATCTGGTCGCACCGCTCGTATCCGGCTGCCGCCAGTGCGGCGGGCAGATCGGGCACCGGCAGCGGCTGCCCCTCGGTCAAAGTCAGCGTACGGGAGCGCAGCACCGCGGGCGGCAGCGTAAACTGCACCGCCGCGTCGATACCGGCAACCACGCAATCGTAGTGCCCCGCCGCCATTTGCGACAACACGCCCAGCCGCAGTTGCTCATACTCGCGCGAGGCGGATTCCACCCGTTGCAGCGACAGATCGCGCGCCGGCAAAAACAGCGGCGAGCGCCCCAGCGCCGTCAAATCCTCGCAAAGGCGGGTCGCCTCCGATTCGTCCGGCACCACCACCACAGCGGGGTGTCCGGTCACGGCGCACAGCGCGTGAATGGTCAGCACCTTGTGGATATGCCCCAGTCCGGTCATGCACACAGGCAGCTGCCCGTGCTGCACATCGCCGCAAAGCGCGGCAAATTCCGGCTGTTTTTGTAAGCTTCGTTCAATAACGCCCATGCTCTACCTCTATCGAAAATCTCGAAATATCAACGGGAAAATTGGTTCATCGCGGCATCGATGTCGCCCTCGGCGATCAGGCAGGCCGCATCGGCAGCGCGCTTCGCCGCCTCCACCATCAGCGGTTGTTCCTCTTTTGTGAACTTGGACAGCACCCACGCCGCCAGATCATAATCGGGATGCGGCTTGGCGCCCACCCCCAGCTTGATGCGGGGGAACTCGTCGCTGCCGGTCAGCGTGATGATGCTGCGCATCCCTTTTTGTCCGCCGTCGCTGCCCTTGCGGCGAATACGGATTTTGCCCACCGGCAGCGAAATGTCGTCCATCATCACCAGCACCTGCGCGGGGGTCAGCTTGTAAAACTGCATTGCCTCGCGCACCGCTTCGCCGCTGTTGTTCATATAGGTTTGCGGCATCATCAGCAGCACCCGCTTGTCGCCGATGGTGGTCTCGCCGCAATAGGATTTGTATTTGATGCGTTTCACCTCGGCCCCCAGCTTGTCAGCCAGCGCCTCCATGGCGATAAAGCCCGCGTTGTGGCGGGTGGCTTCGTATTGCTTGCCGGGGTTGCCCAGTCCCACGATCATAAAATCGACCGGCCCCGTCGGCTTTTTCTTAAAAAACATACCGCTTTCTCCTTAACGCCCAAAAAGGACGAACGCTGACCGTCCGTCCTTTTTGCTGTATTTTCGACAATCCCGACTACAATCAAACAAACATAATGGAAACCGGCTTATCCTCATAGATACGCTCGATCGCCTCAGAAAATACCGGCGCCACATCCAGCTGCACAAATTTGTCCAGCCATTTATCCGGCGTCAGCACGATGGTATCCAGCAGCACGACCTTGTCGATCACGCTGTCGCGGATACGCTCCACCGCCGGGCCGGACAGCACGCCGTGGGTCGCCGTCGCGATCACGCTCTTGGCACCGCCCTTTTCCACCAGCGCGGTGGCGGCGTTGCACAGCGTACCGGCGGTATCGATCATATCGTCCACCAGGATCACGCGTTTATCCCGCACATCACCGATAATGTTCATCACTTCGCACACATTGGCGCGCTGACGGCGTTTGTCCACAATGGCGAGCGACAGATCCAGCCGCGACGCAAAGTTGCGCGCACGGGTGACCGAGCCCAGATCAGGCGAAACTACCACATACTCGTCTTTCTGGTTGCCCACCAGATCGCGGAAGTAGTTGGCAAGGATCGGCGCACCCAGCAGATGATCCACCGGGATGTTGAAAAAGCCCTGAATCTGCGAAGCGTGCAGATCCATCGTCAGCACACGGTCGGCGCCCGCCGCCGTGATCAGATCGGCGACCAGCTTGGCCGAGATCGGATCGCGGGCTTTCGCCTTGCGGTCCTGCCGCGCATAGCCCATATACGGGATAACCGCCGTGATCCGCGCCGCCGACGCGCGTTTGAACGCATCGATCATGATCAGCAGCTCCATCAGGTTGTCGTTGACCGGCGCGCAGGTGGATTGCACCACAAACACATCCGAGCCACGAACCGATTCGTTGATGGAAACCGAGATCTCACCATCGCTGAAGGTCTTGACTTCCGATTTGCCCAGCGGCACACCCAGTGCCTCTGCGATCTTACCCGCCAGCTGGGGGTTGGAATTGGCCGCGAAAATTTTGATGTCCTTACCGTGAAAATTCATTTGTCGTCCTCGCCCTTCTCCGTCAAGATTGTACGCAAAACATCATACCAAGTTTATTATGACAAAAAACCGCGCACTTTGCAAGGGCTTTTCTTAAATAAAACAAACGGAGTATGAAAGGTTTTTCCGAATAAGTTTGTGCAAAGGGACAATTTACAAAGAATTTCAAAATTTTTTTGAAAAGGGATAGCAAAACCGGAAAATCTCTGGTATAATGCATAGGATAGTTGTGTGGTGGCTTTTGCGCGCCGCGCAACGGGTTTGTCTATCTTTTTTGGTTAAGATCCAGGCAAAAATAAAGGAGCTATAGGAGGTCCCAAAACATGAGTCAAAAGTTTGTCTACCTGTTCTCTGAGGGTAACAAAGACATGCGCAACCTGCTGGGCGGTAAAGGTGCAAACCTCGCCGAAATGACCGGTCTCGGTCTGCCGGTACCGCAGGGCTTCACCATCACCACCGAAGCCTGCACCCAGTACTATGAAGATGGTCGCAAGATCAACGACGAGATCAAAGACCAGATCATGGAGTACATCGTGAAGATGGAAGGCATCACCGGCAAAAAATTCGGTGATAAAGAAAATCCGCTGCTGGTATCGGTTCGTTCCGGTGCGCGCGCGTCCATGCCCGGCATGATGGACACCATCCTGAACCTCGGCTTGAACGAGGACGTGGTGGAAGCCATCGCCGCCAAATCCGGCAACCCCCGTTGGGCTTGGGACTGCTATCGCCGCTTTATCCAGATGTATTCCGACGTGGTTATGGAAGTCGGTAAAAAATACTTCGAGCAGCTCATCGACGAGATGAAAGAAGCTCGCGGCGTGACCCAGGATGTCGAGCTGACTGCCGATGACCTGAAAGAGCTGGCTGGCCAGTTCAAAGCCGAATACAAAAACAAGATCGGCACCGATTTCCCGTCCGATCCCAAAGAGCAGCTCATGGGCGCTATCGAAGCGGTGTTCCGTTCTTGGGACAACCCGCGCGCCAATGTGTATCGCCGCGACAACGACATCCCGTATTCCTGGGGTACCGCTGTCAACGTGCAGATGATGGCGTTCGGTAACATGGGTAACGATTGCGGTACCGGCGTGGCCTTCACCCGTGACCCCGCGACCGGCGAAAAAGGCCTGATGGGCGAGTTCCTGGTCAACGCGCAGGGCGAAGACGTTGTGGCTGGTGTGCGCACTCCCATGCCCATCGCCAAAATGGCGGAAGAGTTCCCGGAAGCGTTCGCGCAGTTCAAAACCGTGTGCGCCACTCTGGAGGATCACTACCGCGATATGCAGGATATGGAGTTCACCGTGGAATCCGGCAAACTGTATATGCTGCAGACCCGTAACGGCAAACGTACCGCGAAAGCGGCTTTGAAGATCGCCTGCGACCTGGTGGACGAAGGCATGATCGATAAGAAACAGGCGGTCGCCATGATCGACCCGCGTAACCTGGACACCCTGCTGCACCCGCAGTTTGATGTCAAAGCGCTGAAAGCGGCTACTCCGGCCGGCAAAGGTCTGGGCGCTTCGCCCGGCGCTGCCTGCGGTAAAGTCGTGTTCACGGCTGACGACGCGGTGGAATGGAACAAACGCGGCGAGAAGGTCGTTCTGGTTCGTCTGGAAACCTCTCCCGAAGACATCACCGGCATGAAAGCCTCTCAGGGCATCCTGACGGTGCGCGGCGGTATGACCTCCCACGCGGCGGTTGTGGCGCGCGGCATGGGCACCTGCTGTGTGTCCGGTTGCGGCGACATCGTGATGGACGAGGAAAACAAGAAATTTACGCTGGCCGGCAAAACCTACCACGAGGGTGATTACATCTCCATCGATGGTTCCACCGGTAACATCTACGACGGCATCATCCCGACCGTTGACGCGGAGATCGCGGGCGAATTCGGCCGCATCATGGCGTGGGCGGACGAGTTCCGCACCCTGGGTGTGCGCACCAACGCCGACACCCCCACCGACGCTGTCAAAGCGCGTGAGCTGGGCGCCGAAGGCATCGGCCTGTGCCGTACCGAGCACATGTTCTTCGAAGCGGACCGCATCGCGGCGTTCCGCGAGATGATCTGCTCCGACACGGTGGAAGAGCGCGAAGCGGCTCTGGCCAAGATCCTGCCGTATCAGCAGGGCGACTTTGAGAAACTGTACGAGGCGCTGGAAGGCAATCCTGTGACCATCCGCTTCCTCGACCCGCCGCTGCACGAGTTCGTTCCCACCGAGGAAGCGGACATCAAAGCGCTGGCAGAAGCTCAGGGCAAATCGGTCGAAACCATCAAAGCGATCATCCAGTCGCTGCACGAATTCAACCCGATGATGGGTCACCGTGGCTGCCGCTTGACCGTCACCTATCCGGAAATCGCGAAAATGCAGACCCAGGCGGTTATCCGTGCGGCGATCAATGTGAAAAAAGCGCACGCCGATTGGAACATTGTCCCCGAAATCATGATCCCGCTGGTTGGCGAGGTCAAAGAGCTGAAATTCGTGAAAGATGTTGTCACCGCTACCGCTGATGCGGAGATCGCGGCGGCCGGCATCGATCTGAAATACGAAGTGGGCACCATGATCGAGATCCCGCGTGCTGCTCTGACGGCGGACGAGATCGCGAAAGAGGTTGACTTCTTCTGCTTCGGCACCAACGACCTGACCCAGATGACCTTTGGCTTCAGCCGTGACGACGCTGGTAAGTTCCTGGATGCCTACTATGACACCAAGATCTACGAGAACGATCCGTTCGCGAAGCTGGATCAGAAGGGCGTTGGCGCTCTGATGAAGATGGCTGTGGAGCTGGGCAAGGGTGTCAACCCGACCCTGCATTGCGGCATCTGCGGCGAGCACGGCGGCGACCCGTCTTCTGTCGAGTTCTGCCACCAGATCGGTCTGGACTATGTGTCCTGCTCGCCCTTCCGTGTGCCGATCGCTCGTTTGGCGGCGGCGCAGGCGGCCATCAAAAACGCGTAATTGCGTCATTGATGTGATATAAACCTATTAAAAAAGACCTTGCAGAATTTTCTGCAAGGTCTTTTTTTGCGCCGCCATCCCTCTCCGGAATACCCACCCTGTACCCTCAACACACGGTTGAACAATCGGCAAAAACACAGTATACTGTGTATGTAAATTCTGTTTCCCACCTCCCGCACACAACACCATAACAAAACGGAGATGAAACACATGACAAAAGACATTCAGCCCGGGCGCTATCGCCATTTCAAAGGCAGGGAATATGAAGTTCTGTGCATCGCCACGCACAGCGAAACACTGGAACCGATGGTGGTGTACAAAGCACTTTACGGCGAAGGCGGCGTGTGGGTGCGTCCAGCCTCCATGTGGAACGAAACCGTCGAACGTGACGGTCAAAACCTATCAGCGGTTCACCTATCTGGGCGACAAAACCACCCCGTAATGCCCCGCTTGACTTTGCGAAAACAGGATGGTATCATAAAATCACCATAAAGAGTGATGCGAGGGACTGACCCTGTGACCATCCGGCAACCTGCTGCCAGGCAAGGTGCCAAAGTCAGACCGATGGTGAGCTAATACCACGCGACAGCCAACACCCATCGGTATCGATGGGTGCTTTTTGCTCCCTTTGTGGAATCCACAGGAAGGGAGGTGACCAATATGCGTATTGGATCGCTGCTGTCCGCCCTTCCCGGCTGCGTCATCTACATCTATCTTGACAGCGTCGAGAAGGGTCGGCAATTCCTGCAAGAGGCGGAAGCGGAGGGCTTCACCTTTGGCGATGGCGCCAAACCGACCTCTCGCCATCCATCCGACCTGTTCGCTTTGGGCGAAGATAAAACCATCTGCTATGTCGGCTTTGTCGGTCATATGGCATATAAAGCCGCCCACACCATCGGAAACAAGCCACTGGTCAAAATCGAGTATCGCTAAATCCCAACTGCAACAAAGGGGAGTCTGCAAAAGCAGACTCCCCTTTGTTCGTTTCCTATTTCTGATTTTTCTTTCGCAGTGTTTCAATGGTGATCAGCAGCAGGTGCATATCCTCCTCGGTCAGATCCGACACATCCACCATTTTGCGGTGGTCAAGCCCCAACAGATAGTCGGTCGTCACATGAAAAATATCCGCCAGCCGCACCAGCACCTCCGGCGACGGCATCCGTTCCTGAAGCTCATAATAGCTAACGACCGACTTGGTCACATTCAGCCGCTTGGCAAGCGCGGTTTGGGTCATACCGGCCTGTGTGCGCAGTGTTCGCAGCTTTTCTCCAAAGTTGACCATATTCACACCTCTATTCGAATACAGTGTACACGACCCGGGCGTTTGTTAGGTTGACTTTTGTATCAATAAAGTTGACAAATAAGTGTGCCTCTGCTACACTATGTTTACACAACCCAAATTTTACCAATCCACACAGAAACCGAGGTGACCGGCGTGGCTTGCATCCCCTCCCCCCAAAACGACACGGCAGCGGACGACATCGTGACCATCACGCTGCCGCGCGTGCCATTGCCCGCGCCGAACCCGGTCACCATCCGCACCATCGGCGGCACCGTCCTGTGGCAGGGACCGCACGGAGCAACCGCCCGCTTCCCCCTTTCCGCCCCGCTCGCGATCACCATCGATCTGGGCGCATGGGCCAATCCGTTCAGCAGCCGCGTCACCCCCGGCAAAGCCTATACCTGCATCCAAGATAGCGGCATCCACTGGAAACCCACCTTTCACCTGCTGGAATCCCGCCGCTGATCCTTTTTGTGCATACGAAAAGCCCGCGCATCTCTTTCGAGATACGCGGGCTTTTTTCGTTGATTATTCGCCGTATTCTTTAGGCATCACGCAGTTTTGGATAATGGCTATCATGTGATCCAGATCGTCCTCGCAATCGTTTTGAATCCACTCCCCCACCACAGCGCTGATGCCCGCCAAATAAAACATCATATAATACCGCCGCCGTGTCATCGGTACTCCAAAGCGCTCCAGTATCGGGTCAAAAATGTGCTGAAACATATGGCGATAGGTTTCGTCTGACCGAAAAATCGCCGGTCGCGCTATCGCCGCCCGATATAACGGTGCGTGCGCCCGCACAAAGGACAAATATGGCTCCAGATACGCCGGCGTCAGCAGCATAAGCTCGCTTGTCGGACAGGTGTTGATCTTCTCCGCCAAGAAATTCGTATGCGAAAACTCCGCCCAAAACTTCTTCTGTATATACGCAAGACTTTCCTCCAGCAGATCGCTGATCGTTTCGTAATGCAGATAAAAGGTGGAGCGGTTCACCCCTGCTTTGGCGCAAATCTCCTTGACGGTGATATAGGCAAAGTCCTTGTGCTCCAACAGCTCCAAAAACGCCTCGTCCATCCGCATTGCGGTATTAAAATACTTGCTCTCCGATTTGTTCATCACTCGCCACCCTCTTGCGCATGGCTGCACTGTGTTTCAGCATATATACCGCCAGCAGCGCTACAGCGGCATACACACAACCGCCGGTAATCGCGTTCATTTGCTGCCGAAATGCGTCATCATGGTTGGAAAACTGCGCGATCATCGCCGTTTGCAGCCCCAAGACCGACATCATAGCGGATACCAGATTCAACACCTTCGCCGCCGACAAGATCGGGCTGCCGACCCGGCGGTATATCACCAGATTCACCACCGCCGTGATCATGGTATAAAAGGTGTACATCGCCGACAGATAGATCACATATCCCGGATAGGAAAAACCGGCATCGGTGCGCACCATCATCACGATCATCCCGCCCATCGGAATGTTCAGCAAAAACAGCAGCCACGCTGTTCGGCGATACCAACGGTATTCGTATGCCATCCCCCGCATTCCACGGCGGCGATACCCCACTACCAACGCCGCGCGCAAACCGCCCAGCACCAGATAGTATACTGCCATCGACCCAAACCACACCGACGCGTAGCATAAACCTGTCACCGCGCGAAAAGCACCATACAACGCATTGGCGACCATCCCCTGATACAGGCTGATACCACCCCGAAACTGCCGGTCGGCACGGTATCGCGAGATCGCCAGCTTTTGCGCCAAGGCACTCGACCGCAGCCGCCGAATGCCTGTATAAGCAGCCGCCACCCATACCGCCAGCGCATACGCCGATGCGGCATAGAGCGGGTAGACCAGCGCGCTTTCGGTTTGTCCGGTCACAAAAACCACTGCCAGCGCCGCAAACGCCACCGGCGGCACCACAACTGTCACCCACTTGGGCGGGTACAGCAGCCGGCGCAGGATCGTCCTCCACTTGTCCATCGGTTATGTCTCGCTAATCTCCCGCGCCAGCTGCATGATCTCGAAAGCGTATTTCTGTTTGCCCCGTGCCAACAGCTTTTTGTAGATCGGATAGTTGATGCCCATACCTGCCATACCGACCACGCCAACCACTATGCCCAGCGCGATCATGGCGGCGGTGCCGCCGCCGATTTCGCCCATTGCCAGGCACAGTCCGGTGCCAAACACCAATGCCATCACCACGCCAAAGGTATAAGCAAATACATTGGCGGGCATTTTGGCGCGGGCATCCAGCTTGCGCAGCGCGACCACCTTGGATGTATCCTTGGGTGCATATTCGTTCGCGAGTTGTTCAGCATACAGTTTATCTGTGTTCATAAGGGTTGCCTCCTTTGTTTGATGGTTTCAGTATACCGGAGTCAGCCCCCTAACGGAACAACACGCACCGCCGATTCTGTTGCTTTCAGTATACCACATCCCACCGCCGGCGGCAAACCGCACCAAAAAGGGCACGGAGAAAACTCCGCGCCCTTTTTCACGAGCCTTGCTCGTTGTGTCACTGTTGCAGCAGCTGCCGGAAATCAGCCATCGGCAACGGCTTGCTGAAATAGAAGCCCTGCATATCCTCGCATCCGATCGATTGCAAATAGTCCGCCTGCTCGCGCGTTTCGATTCCCTCGGCGATCAGCGCCAGATGCAGCGAATGCGCCATGCTCACCACCGATTGCAAAATCGTGTTGCTCTTGTCGTGGTCGCCGCCGATCTCGGCAATCAGCTTGCGATCCAGCTTCAGCACATCAATATCCAGATCCTTCAGCATATTCAGCGACGAATACCCGCTGCCGAAATCGTCCATTTCCACCACAAAGCCACTGTTTCTAAAAGCCTCCACCATCGCAGTCAACTCGCGGGGATCCTTCATATACGCGCTTTCGGTGATTTCCAACCGCAGCAGTCGTGGCGGAATATCGTACCGCTGCACCAACCCCGTCAGCGCGGCGTACACATCCGACCGGTTCACATCCTCGCGGGAAATATTCACCGAAACCGGCACCGCGATGCCCTTGTCGCGCATTTCCGCAACAAACCGACAGGTTTGCTCCCATACATAGGCATCCACAATTGTGATTTGCTTGCTGCGCTCCAACAACGGCACAAAATCACTGGGCATAATCAGCCCGCGCTCGGGATGCCGCCACCGCACCAGCGCCTCCGCACCGATAATGCGGCGATCGGGATACCGGTACTGCGGCTGGAACCACACCTCCAGTTGGTGATCCTGCACGGCGTTTTCTACCTCGGCAAGCAGCCGCTGCTCCTCTTTGGTGGCTTGCAGCAACCCTTTTTTGTAATAAGCAATATGGGTGGACATATCCCCCTTGATGGATTGCAGCGCCAGATGCGCCTTGTAGCTCATGGTAAACGAGTCGCAATCCGGCTCGCAAAGATCATACACGCCAATATGCAGCGACAACGGATATGGCAGCTCATAATGGCGGAAATATTCCAAAAATTGTGCATAACACTCGTCCGGCGACGGAGAATCCGCCGAGCAGAACCGCACAAAGTGATCCGAATTCAAATGCCCGGCAAAGCTGTCGGCACTGTCGCCCCGGTGCAGATACTGCCCGATGTCGTGCAGCAGCTTGTTGCCCGCCTCATATCCGTAGGTTCCGTTGATGTTGCGGAAACCATCAATATTGTAGCGCATCATCCGATATTTTTGCCCCGGATGCCGCCGCACCCACTCGCGCACCTGCTCGTGGAAGCCGACATAGTTGTACAATCCGGTGTCGGTATCGATTTTGCTGTCCAACAGATCGGTGATATCCTCGCACGAAACCATAATGCTTTCGTGCCGGTCGTCCAAATAGGAATACCGCGCCTGATAATGGGTGGGTGTGGCGTGGCCGTTCTGCACAACATGCAAAACCACTTTATACTCGCCGTCGATTTCCAACTGTTCCTGCACGGCTTTCAGCGTGACACGATCGATGATCTCGGCGTAATCATGAGGCGTCAGCAGCTTTTTCAAAGCGCGATGCGCCACCTCATCATACACCAGCGTTTCAATGATTTGGTTGGGCTTTCCGGCAGACAGCGCCTTGACCCCATACACACGCCCCGACCGCACATCCAGCAGCCCCATCGCAGCGAATTTTTCGTTGATCAGCTTTTGTCCCGCCTGCATCAGCCGCTTCTCGCGGTTGACATTGAGCACGCAAACCACTGCCTCCAGATCTTCGGTCATCGGGTTTTGCGCCAGATCCACCGCTACCCGCATCCACAGATAGCCCACACCCTCGCGATAGAACAGAAAATCCTCCTGCGCGCTCTTGGCGCCTTTGTCAAATGCCGCCATCAGGCTATCGCGTGACAGCCGTTCCTGATACCGCTCCCAATCGCCGGGATACATATGATCGTGCACCCACGTGCCAACCGCTTCCGTATCCACCGGGTCGTTTCCCAAAAACGCCCGGCGTCCCTCCACACGGTCTTCCGCCACACGATCCTGCGTCAAATTCACATGATACGATGCCACCACACGGGCGTGTTCGCCCGGGCGCTTGTTCTGGAAGCGGTAGTAATCCTCCAACTGCCGCCGGTGCTCGGCCTCGCGTTGCTGCACCGCCGTGATCCGCCGCCGCAGCTGCCCAATGGTAATGATCGCACCCGCCAACATCAGGAAAAACAAGCCAACGATCACCGTCAAGCTCCATTTGATGTAGCTACCCGCCAAATACGAGGCGTACGACTTATCCACCACGCTGAAAATATAAATATCGTCCAGGCCAGACGATGTACAGATGCCGTAATACTCCTTGCCATCGTACCGGAAGGTCGCGACATCCTCCTGTGTTTCTTGGATAGCGAAGGAAAAGTCGGCAAAATACCGACTAAGCTGATCGCCGGTAGACAGCTCCACCCCATCCAGCGATCCGGATATGATCTCGCCGTCCGCATAGCAGAGAATATTGTTCTGGCTGTCTATTTCTTTGCCGGATTCCAGCATCGCGCTGATCGCCTGCATTTTCCGGGTAGCAACCGCCACCCCGTCCACGCGGCCGTTTATATACACCGGCGACGCAAACACAAATACCGCCTCGCCGCTCATCCGACCATGGCGCAAAAACTGCACATTCTGTTCACCGTTCAAAGCGTTGGCAATATACGGCCGATCCGAACAATCCGCAGTCGTACCGTTTTGGTACAGCAGCTTGCCGCCGCGTTTGACAATACCCAGATTATCGAACTGGCTTTTCTCCACTGCGGTTTTCATCTTCGCCAGTGTGTCCGCATCGGTGTACACATCCTGCTCCCAATCAATTCCCGCCGCGATCAACTCCAACTGCTCAAAACAGGATTTCACCCGTTCCTCCATCGCGACCGATTGGGCGCGGGTGGAATCCATCAACAGCCGATAGACCCGCTGCTCAGCGGCATCCCCTAGCCGGGTATAATACACACCCAATACAACCGCTGCCACGATCAGCAGCAGCACCAGCGGAAAGACGATGCTTTTCACCACCATCCACTTTCCGGATCTTTTCGGTTTTTCGCTTGAAGGCATCTCTTTCCGCCTCCTTTCAATAGTCACAAGTATGGGTCATCTTACACCGATGGTATCTGCCCTAAGTATAGCGTGTGGCGTACCAAAGTGCAAGTCAACTTTACAATTCTCTTGTTTTCGACACAAGCTTTTTTACCCAAAAGCAAAAAGCTTGCCGAAAGCGGTCGATTTCCGCTCGCGGCAAGCCCTTATTTACAGCAAATACCGATCAATCGCCTCGGCGCAGCCATCGTGGTCACAATCCGCCACCACCGCACCCGCCAGCGCCTGAATATCCGACTCGGCGTTGCCCATCGCCACCGCCAGCCCCGCCACGCGGAACATCCCGATGTCGTTGTTGGCATCCCCCACCGCGATGGTCTGGTGGATCGGCACCCCGATCTGGCGGCACAGCTCGCGTAATCCGGTACCCTTGTCCACCCCCGCGGCGGATATTTCCAGCGAGGTGCGCTCCGCGCGCACCACCTCCACCGCCAAGCCCTTGTCGCGAATGCGCCGCTCGGTGCGGGTGCGCGACGCGTCGTCGGTGTGGTACAAATTGCATTTGTTCACCGGGAACGGCGCCGCCTCGTATTGCCGGCGCACATCCTCCCATTGGTCGGTCACCCGCTGGTACATGGGCTGATACACCCCCATCCCATACTGATCCATATGCGCACAGTGATCGTTTTGCACAATCGAGCGGTCGGTCAGCAAATGCATCATCGCGCCCTCCTGCGCCGCCAGATCCAGCAGGGTACACACCTGCTGCGGCAGCAGCGGGCGGTGGAACAACGCTTCCCGCTGCGGCAGCCGGTACGCCACCGCCCCGCTCGCGCAAATGCAAAAGGACAGCCGCTGCAGCAGTTCCGCAAAATCCGCCAGCTCCGCCAAACCGCGTCCGGTACACAAAATCACCTGCTTGCCCGCCGCCAGCGCGCGGTCGATCGCCGCCAGCGATCCGGCACTCACCTGTTTTTGGCTGTTCAGCAGCGTGCCGTCCATATCAAACGCGATCAGCTGATATCCGCTCATTGCTCTGTCTCCTTTTTCGCTATCACAGCGTTATCCCGAAATTCCTGTCGCCACAACAGCGTGGCGCCCACCATAAATAGGCAGCAGATCACCCAGGTGACCGGCTCGCACGCACACACCGCCGGGTATCCCCACACCGGTACCAGCCACAGTGCAAACACGATCTTCCCGAGCAGCTCCAACCCGCTGCACAGCAGCGGTGCCACCCGGTGGCGCATCCCCTGCAGCGCGTTGCGCATGATAATCAAAAAGCCCATCGGCGGAAACACCGGAATACTCACCTGAATATACAGCAGCGCGTACCGGATGATGGTGACATCGCGGCTGCCGGTGACCCACCGCACCGCCTGCGGCGCAATGGTAAAGGCGAACACCATCGACAACCCCCACCACAGCATATACACCACACAGGCGGCTTTCACCCCCTGCGCAATGCGCGACCGCCGCCCCGCGCCGTAATTCTGGCTGGCGTAGGTCGCCATGCTGGTGCTAAGCGCCGCGCCCGGCATCATAAACAGCTCCACCAACCGCCGTCCGCCCACCTGCGCGGCGATATACGCTTTGCCCAGCGCGTTGATGCTGCCTTGCAAAATCACGCTGCCGATACTGAAGATGGTGCTCATCATCGCCATGCTCAGCCCGGTCAGCAGCATATCCGATACAAATCCGCGCGGCGGGTGCCAGTCGCGCCGCCCGAAATGCAGCTCCGGACACCGCCGCCACATATACCAAAGGCCGCCCACCGCGCTGATGCCCTGCGCCAGCACGGTCGCCACCGCCGCGCCCTGCACCCCCATGTGCAGCGGACCCATAAACAGCACATCCAGCCCCACATTCAGCACCGTGCTGCACAACAACAGCAGCAGCGGGGTCATGCTGTTGCCCACCGCCCGCAGCAAACCGGATTCCAGGTTATACGCCATAGTCAGCGGAATGCCCGCCAAAATCACCGTGATATATTGCAGCGCCCCCGGCAGCACCTCGGGCGGCGTTTGCAGCAGCGAAAGCAGCGGACGGCGCACTCCCAGCAGTCCCCCGGTCAGCAACGCCGCCACGCCGGTGCCCAACACCACCATCCAGCAAACCGCACGGCGCATCCGCTCCCGCTCGCCGCTGCCCCAAAAACGACTGACCAGCAGCGCCATACCGCTGTTAAATCCGAACGCGAAGCTGGTGATCAGGCTATACAGCGCGGCGGTCGCACCGATCTCGGACAGCGCCGCGTCGCCCAGCATATGCCCCGCCAGCGCGGTATCCACCAGATTGTAGCATTGCTGCAGCAAATTTCCCAGAAAGATCGGCATGGCAAACCGCAGCAGCAGCCGTGTCGGGTGCCCTTTTGTCATATCCAGCGTGCGACCGACGCTCATCACCGATCCCTCCTGTCTTTTTCCAAGAATGCGCTCCTATTATACAAAAAAACAGGGCTTGCGGCTTGCACACAAACGGCGTATACTATAACAAAAGCGACATTGCAAAGGTGAGAGCCATGATCCAAAACACATCCTTTATCCGAGTGGACCCCCACGGGAAAGAGCTGACCGACCAGCGCCCTCTTTTTCCGCTGGTAGCGAACGACGGCGACGTGCACCAATACATCGCCGGGTGCATCCCCTCCCACTGGCACCGCGACTTCGAGCTGTTCGTGCTGATGGAGGGACAGGTGCAGGTGGCGGTGGGCGACACGGTCTGCACCCTCGTCGCGGGCGAGGGCTGCTTTATCAACTCCGGCGCACTGCATTCTTTCACCGCGCTGACGGACACTCCCTGCCATTACCGCTCGTTTGTGTTCGACCCGAGTTTGGTGGGCGGCGCGCCCGGCAGCGTGTTTGATGCGCTGTATGTGCGCCCGCTGATGGAAACCGGCCCCACCTTTTGGCGGTTTTGCCCGGCGGATGCGCCCGCCTTTTTTGCCCCGTTCGAAAGGGCGTTTGCCGCCTGTTTGAGCGAAGCGCCCGCCTTTGAATTTCGCGTGCGCGCCGCCTTGTCCGAGCTGTTGGTGCTGATCCTCCAAGCCAGCCCATCTGCTCCTGTCCGCTCGTGGAGCACTGTGCAGGAGCAGCACCTCAAGCAGATGCTGCAATTCATCGATGCCCGCCGCGACACCGCGATCGAGCTTGTCGACATCGCGCATTCCGCCAACATCTGCCCGCGCGAATGCCAGCGGATTTTCCGGCAATACCTGCATTGCAGCCCGATGAGCTATCTGCAAAACCAGCGCCTTTTTGCCGCCGTTGCCGATCTGGCGTCCACCGACGAACCGGTCACCAACATTGCCCTGGCGCACGGCTTTTCCAGCCCCAGCTATTTTTCCAAACAATTCCGGCTGCTGATGGGGCTCACCCCCACCGCCTACCGCCAAACCGCCCATCACCTGCCGGATACGCCGGTGGGATAATGCCAAAAAGCACGCGAGGGAACTCTCCCCGCGTGCTTTTTGGTTACACAAGACGAATGAGAAAGATAAAAACGCGTTTCGTTTATGCCAGCGCGGCGATCGCTTGCTGCAACGCCTGCTGCGCCTCGTCCAACTGAGTCGGCGTTGCATATTCGGTATCGACCAGCGCCTGCGCCGCCGCCTTGGCATCGGTGTAGGCGCTGCGCGCCTCTTCGGTCGCGCCGTCCAGCGTCACCGATTGCTGCAGCAGCGCCATCAGCTCTTTTTGCGCTGCCCACACATTGGTCAGATCCACAATTTTGGCTTGTGCGACCGTCATCCGGAACGGATCGGTCAGATCGGTCGCCTGTTTGGCTTGATCCGACAAATCCGCATACACGATCAGCCGCTCCACCTGCGACCAATCCATCACCCCCCGCTTGTTGTTGCAAGCGGAGGACAGATCAATCGACAACCACACATTTTCGCGGTCCTTCACCGACTCTTTGCGGATAAACCAGCCGTAATTGTGCTCGGAATTGTTCTTATCTGTATCGCCGGGTTTGCCCTTGAGATCCGGCGACCGCAGCTTCACCACCAACTGGTTCCAGATGTTGCCCGCCGGAATCGACTCTGCCGTCGAGGCGAAGGTCACCTTCAGTTGCAGCCGCAGCGCCGAACGGTCACCACTCAGATCATACGGCGCATAATCGCCTTTTTTCCAATCATCGTATAGCCCGCCTTTGCTGTTGCCGACAAAGGTGTTGTCCGATTGCGAGAACCGTCCCACCAAATAGGTGTCTTTGACCAATCCCTCTTTGGCAGCGAGGAACTGCTGCTTCAGATTTTGCGCGGTGTCCGCCGCCAGCGGCTCTTTGTCAAACAGCACCGCTGCGATAGCCTCCTTCGCCGCATAATACGGCGGCAAGGTTTTCTCTACATACTGCGCATCAATGATCTCCTCGCGGATATACGACCACAGCTCTTCCCGCGCGGGGTCCAGCGAGCTGTCCACGATCATCATATCCGCAATGGTCGCTTCAAAATCCGCTTTATAATCCCACAACCCCTGAATGGTCAGCATCGCCCGCTGAATACGCGTCCAATCCAGCGTGCCCAGCATCGAATCGGTGGGTTGGGTCAGCGGCAGATCCACATAGTTGGTGCCCTCGTGCAGGTTCAGCGTGCTGATCTTCCAGCCGACATTGTTTTCGCCGTTGTCGTCGGCGGAACGCAGCTTCACCTCGCCTTTGGCAAAGATGCGGTCCATATCCACCTTGCTGTCGTCCAGCTGGTGCACATCCAACCGGAACCGCAAATGCAGGTCGTCCAAATCATAATGGGTCAGATCCACCTGCCGCTGGTCGGCATACCGCCAATCGAAGTAGATTTGTTTGCCGCCGCGCCCTTCTTCGCGGTGGCTCAGCCCCGAAAAGGTCGCCGCCGTATACGACTCGCTGCGTTCGGTGAACACAATGGTGTAGGTGGTGGTGGTTTTGCCCATCGTAATGGCAACGGTGGTTTTCCCGGGCACCGCCGCCGCGTTGCGAATGGTCACATACTCCGCGGGCAGCCCGGGCACCGTCACCGCCGGCGGGGTGGTGCCCTTTTCCAGCGGCACATAATAGGTCATCGTATCCGCCCGGAAGTTTTTCAGCGGTTCGTCACCCAGCATCATCTGGTTCAGCTGCAAAATCACCGAAACCGGAATGCTGCCGGTCATGGTCTGTCCATCCACCGTTACCGACGCGGTGATGGTGGCGGCGCCGGTGCCCACCGGACGCACCACACCGTCGGCATCCACCGTCGCCACGGTGGTATCCGAGCTTTGATATGTCACGGATGCCTGCTGCAAATCGTAAAAGCTGTCGTCATTCATCGCCGCCGACAGGGTGGTATGGATCACCTTGTCCGGGTTCGCGGCGTTCAGCACGACCGCGTCCCCCTCCAGCGTTACTTGCGCCAACCGGCGAGCGAGCTGTCCATCCATATGGAAGGTGGTTTTCAGCGCCGTCGCTTCGTCCGACGACGGCCCCACAAACAGCGTATAGGTACCCTGATCGTACACATTGTGCTGTTTGTCCTCGTCCCAAAAATAGCAATCCGCCAAATTCACCTGCAGCGTCACCGTTTTGGTTTCGCCTGCTTTCAGGCTCACCTTATCAAACGCTTTCAGCTGTTTCAGCGGGCGTTTCACCCCATCCGCCTGGGGCGAAGCCACATACAGCTGCACCGCCTCGCGTCCATCCACGCCGCTGGTGTTGGTGACCTCCACCGTGGCGGTCAGCGTATCGTTGGGCGTGAATCCCTTGTCGGTCGCCACCGCGGGCAGCGAGGTCTGGCGGGTCGCCGCCCGCAAAATCAGCAGCGCATCGCCGGCGGTGACGGTATTGTTCTGATCCGCATCCGCGGCCTGACGCTGCGCATCGGTCAGCGCCAGCTTGCCGGCGGCCACCTGCAGCACCATCAGCGCATCCGTCACGCTCACCGTGCCGTCACGATCCACATCGCCCAGCTGGCAGCTGCCGCCCTCCACCTGCAGGTTCTTATAGGTATAGGTCGAATAGCTGAGCCCGTATCCAAACGGATAGGTCTGCTCGCCTTGATAATATTGATAGGTCCAGCCGGTTTTGCCGCCGATTCCGCGAATTTCATAATCCGTGATCTCCGGCAGCTGCTCGTCTTTGGCGTACCAGGTGAACGGCAGCTTGGCGGTCGGATTGGCGACACCATACAACACCCGCGCCATTGCGTTGCCCTGCGCCTGTCCGTTGCAGCAAGTCCACAAAATGGCCGCGGCGCTGTCTTGAATCTCCTCCAGCTCCACCAGTCCGACGGTTTGCAGATACGCGATGGTGCGCGGATTCAAACCGGCAGCGGTATTGACCAGCGCGCTTTGATACGCGGGCAGCGCAATACTGGAGCGATCCGCTCCCTCGCCCGAGCCATTGCCATCCAGACACACCACCACCGCGTCCGCCTCGCGGATGGCTTTTTGCTGCGATTCCGAAAAGGACACATCCTGCTTCACATCGTTAAACGCGATGTACAAATCTTTGACTTCGTATCCGCCCAGATCGCTGACGGCACAATCAAAATTCTGATAAATCTGCCATCCGCCGGTCTGCGCGGTTTTCACCGATGCCAGCTGCATCCCGCTGGTGGAATCCATCGTCATGGTCACCGTGCCGGGGCGCACCGTCTTGTCACCCGCGAGCTCGAAGGTCACCGAGGTCAGTCCCTTGATGTTCACATTTTTGAACACCAGCGTCGCGCCCGGCACAATATCGCCCACATTGTTGGTGCCCTCCAACCGGCATTTTTTCAAATCCTGCGCCATCGTCGGTTTCAGCGTCACGGTCGTTCCGTCCGCCTTGTGCAGCAGAATATTTTTTAAATTACAAATATAGGTACCGCTCACGCTGCTGGTAGAGCCGCCCTCGATATAGGTGACATCGGCGCCCAGATTTTCCATGCCCTGAATCGGGGTGGTGGTGTTGGCGGCGGTGGGGGTGCCGGAATAGTCGCCCAACACCACCTGGTTCGCGATCTCGCCGATCATCACGATCTTTTTCTGCTGCGCCCGATCCAGCGGCAGCACCCCGTTGTTTTTCAGCAGCACGATCGCATCATCCGCCGAATCCTCCGCCAGCTGTTTGTGCGCCGCATTCTCTACCTGCCGGTCATACGCGTATTCCGCGCTGCGATACGGCACCATATCCGCCGGATCAAACTCGCCGGTGCGCATCCGCCCCGTGAAGGTACGGGTCAGTGCCACATCCAGCGTATTCTCGGACAAAATACCCTGCTTGACTGCGTTCAGTGCATACGAGCTGTACACATTGCCGCAGTCCACATCGCAGCCCGCCAGCAGGCAAAAATTCACCGCTTCCTCCGCTGTAACCGACCGATCCATGCCGTCCGGTTTCCATTTGTGGTCCGCATACACATTGCCGATCGCCCCGCAATCGGAGGTGATATACCCGTCAAACCCGAAGGTCCGCCGCAGCAGCGTATCCAGCAAATAGGTGTTAGCCGAACAGGGAATGCCGTTCACCGCGTTATATGCGCTCATCACCGATCCCACACGAGATTGCTGCACAATTCCTTTGAATGCGCGGGTATAATACTCCCGCAGCACTGTGTCCTCCATATCCGAGCTGGTGGAATTGCGCCCTTTTTCGCGGTTGTTGGCGGCATAATGCTTGATGGTGGCAATGGTTTTATAATAGGTAGTATCATCGCCCTGCATACCATCCACAAATGCCGTACCGATTTGCGTGGTCAAAAACGGGTCCTCACCATACGATTCGTGGTTGCGGCCCCATCGCGGGTCGCGTGCCATGTTGATGGTCGGCGACCAATAGGACAACCCCTTCCCTTTGCCGTTGTTGTATCCGCGCGCCTCGTCCGAAATCGCCGTCGCGATCTGTTCGATCAACGGCGCATCCCAGCTGGCCGCCATGCTGATGGCATACGGGAACGAGGTCGCCTCGCCGGATCGCGCCACACCGTGCAGCGCCTCCGACCAGAAATTGTAGCCGGACACACCCAGCCGCCCGATCGCCGGCGAGGAGTTCGCCATATGACTGATCTTTTCCTCCAGCGTCATTCGCGACACCAAGTCGGCGGCGCGTTCCTCAAACGAATACCGTCCGGACGCATCCATATAAATCATCGGGTCAGCATCGGCGGCGGTGCTGTTCGGCACCCATACCGCTGCGGCGCCGCCCACCGCCAACACCATCGACAGCGCACCGGACAATGCTCGTGTTCTCCATCTCTTCATCTTGCAGCCTCCTCACAACCACTTTATTTGGGGTTGTTTTCAACCATAGTATACAAAAATTTTCTTTCGGCTGTCTATTCATTATTTGCTATGCACCAACTGTTTTTTGCTTTTTTCTCTGTTCCAATAGATTTTTGAATAAGGTCATGCTATACTATAAGCAACCTTTAGCAAGGAGGGGGAACCGCCGTGAACCCGTTTTATGAAAACCGCAGCACCGAATATTATGCGTTCGACTGGGAAAAACCGTTTGCCTGGCCGCAGCATCTGCACCACCACATCGAGATCATCTATGTGGTTCACGGCGAAGCCGAGGTCACCATCGACCTCCAGCCCGATACTCTGCGCCAAGGCGATCTGCTGCTGGCGTTCCCCTATTGCGTCCACAGCTGTGCCATTCCGGACAACTGCCTCCCCGGCACCCATGTGCGCGGGATGCTGCTGGCGCTGTCGCTGACCGGCGATTTTGCCGAAACTCTTTTGAAAAGCCAGCCCCGCCACCCCATTATCCGCGCGGAAGAGTGCAGCGCGGAAATCACCTTTGCGTTGGAACATTTGCTGGATGAACAGGATCATTTTCGTCCGCAAATCGCCAAATCGTATAGCCAGCTGCTGCTGGCACTGCTGTGGCCGCTGCTGGATGTGGTCACCGTCAACGAACGCTCCGCCGACGATGCCTATCGGGCGGTACGCTATGTGATCGAACACTATCGCGAACCGCTGCAAGCCCGCATGGTGTCGGAGGCGCTGGGCATCTCCCCCTCGCGGCTGGCGCGGCTGTTTTCCTCCCGACTGCACATCGGTTTCAACGAGTATCTGAACCAGCTGCGGGTGCAGGCTGCGCAAGATCTGCTGCGTTCCACCAGCGACCCCATCATTGATATTATGATGAAAACCGGTTTTGAAAATCAAAGCACCTTCAACCGGGTGTTCCACGATATGTTGGGAGTAAGCCCCCGCGAATATCGGCAAAAGCAACAGGAGCCAGTCGAACCCTCCGCCCCCGAAAACACGAAATGATATTGACAAACCGGATGGGAAAAGCTATAATGTACCCATTCCGTAACAATAAAAGGGAGTAGCTGCCAGCCTCGGCTGGAGCAGCGGCGTCAGTACGGCGATCGTTTTCGCCCGCCTCTGTTTGAAATAGCAAGACTTTTATTGCGGCTTGTGGGCTGCAATAAAAGTCTTTTTTTGCGTGCTTCTTCCGAAAAATTTGTCGAAACAAAGGACGGTGGCCTTCGCATGAACTTTTTTCAAACCCTGTTCCAGTATGTGACCCAAACCACATGGCAGCAGGTGGTGATGTGGGCGATCGGCGCGGTGCTGATCTACCTCGCCATCAAAAAGGATATGGAACCCGCGCTGCTGTTGCCCATGGGCTTTGGCGCGATCCTTGTCAACCTGCCGTTTTCCGGCGCGATCACCCAAGGGCTGCAGGAAGGCCCGCTCAGCGTGCTGTATGATGCGGGCATCGCCAACGAGCTGTTCCCGCTGCTGTTGTTCATCGGCATCGGCGCGATGATTGACTTCGGCCCGCTGCTCGCCAATCCCAAAATGATGCTGTTTGGCGCGGCGGCGCAGTTTGGCATCTTCGCCACGCTAAGCCTTGCTTCGCTGTTCTTTGATATGAAGGATGCCGCCTCCATCGCCATTATCGGTGCAGCGGACGGCCCCACCTCCATTTTTGTCGCCAACTTCTTCCACTCCAATTATACCGGTGCGATCATTGTGGCGGCGTATTCCTATATGGCGTTGGTGCCCATCATCCAGCCGCCGGTCATTCGGCTGATCACCACCAAAAAAGAACGCCGCATCAAGATGGATTATTACAGCGAAAATGTGTCCCAGCGCACCAAGATCCTGTTCCCCATCATCATCACGATCGTGGTGGGTGTGTTTGCCCCCACCTCGGTGGCGCTGGTCGGATTCCTGATGTTCGGCAACCTGCTGCGCGAGTGCGGCGTGCTGCGGGCGCTGTCTGAAACGGCGCAAAACGCGCTGGCCAACCTCATCACCCTGCTGCTGGGATTGACTGTCGCTACCACCATGCAGGCGGACAAATTCCTCACTCCCCAAACGCTGTTGATTCTGGGGCTGGGACTGTTCGCGTTTGTGTTCGACACCATCGGCGGCGTGCTGCTGGCGAAGCTGATGAACCTGTTCTCCAAGAAAAAGGTCAACCCCATGATCGGCGCTGCCGGCATTTCGGCGTTCCCGATGTCGGCGCGTGTGGTGCATAAAATGGGCTTGCAAGAAGACCCGTCCAACTTCCTGTTGATGCACGCAGCAGGAGCCAATGTGTCGGGCCAGATCGCTTCGGTCATCGCCGGCGGTCTGATCATGAGCCTGGTTCGGGTATAAGGAGGAGTCGTTATGTATTCGTTTTTGGAATCCATCGCCAACGCTGTGGTCAACTTCACGGCGGGCTGGCATTTTGATCAGTTTTTGACCTCACTGTCGTATATGGCATACGGCATGGGCGGCATTTTCATCGTGGTGCTGCTGATTGGTTTGGCCATTTTCCTGCTCAACAAGCTGCCCGACAAAAGCAGCAACGACGATCAGAAATAACCCGCACAGAGATTGAAGTTCCTGTCTTGTGTAGATGTTTGCGGTTGTCCGGCAAGCCTTACCCGCAACCTATTGAAAAGTCAGCACCAACGGGTGCCCTTCACAAAGAAGAAAGCAGAGCGTTTTGCACTCTGCTTTCTTCTTTTTCTGTCCTTTGCGCCGCAGCCAAGATACATTCTCTCAAGCCTTCCCCTCGGAGGGGATTCCCCCGCATGCGGGGGAAATGTCGGCAGCGCCGACAAAAGGGGGCCCGTCTTCGGGAGAAAAAGGTGGCACGACCGCAAGGTTGTGACGGATGAGGTGGAAAAACAGGTGCTTTTTGGTTACTAACTGTTGCTGATAAAATGAGAGTATGCGTAACCATTATATAGAAAGTAACGTATGGGCTACAGACACCTCATCCGCTTCGCTGCGCTCAGCACCTTCCCCTCAAGGGGAAGGCATGA
>ERZ773193.424-NODE-424-length-67225-cov-10.015081_pt1 | contig 67225 bp, 58 predicted proteins | sample MGYA00511110_ERZ773193 | MGnify/ENA primary metagenome ERZ773193 (study PRJEB29015, sample SAMEA2737784) | human gut metagenome | biome: human gut; feature: human-associated habitat; material: faeces | place: China | collected 2012 ... | reverse complement strand
GCTGCGGGCGCTTTGCAGTATACTATTAAGGAGATACTATCTGCCTCGTCGTTTTCCAAGGCGATGGCGGGCGCTTGCCCATCGCATGCCTACTTCCTACGAAGCAGTGGCGGGGTACTGGCCGGTCACACACTTGACTTCTGCGGGGCAAACGCCGGATGGCTTCGGTCAAGCGCTGCCGTTTGCAGCTCCCCTGTAGCGTACTATTACGGCTTCAGGATGATCGGGGTATGGTGCTGCTCGGCGAACGCGGCGGCGTGCCACAGCAGCGAAAACGCATATTTGGCCAGCGACGCGGTTTCGTATGCCTGTTCCTGCTCCGCCTCCACCGCGGGATACCCCTCGGTCTCTGCCCAGCCGAGGATGGTTTGCTCATCCGCCTGCCACCCCAGCTCGTTGATGCGGTTCAGCTCGGTTTTCAACCCCGGCAGCGTGCCGACCACAGCGGTTTCGCCGTCCGGCATGGTGGCCTTGAAATAGAAGCAATCCGCCAGCGGCAGCCAGCAGGTTGCGCCCTGAAACAACGACCACACTTGGGTGCGATCCTCGATCAGCCGCCCGATGGTGGGATCCGCTTCAAAGTCCCAACCGGCGTGCAGCGTGTTCGGGATGGGCTGCTTATACACGCCGCAGGCGGCGCACAGCAGCAGCGCACCAAACGCCTCCCATCCCATGTGGGCGGTGTAGGCATCCTCCTCGTCCTCGTTCCACGGCTCATAAGGCGGTTCGCCCTCGCGCGACAGCTCGGGCAGAATACGCTCCTGCCATTTGCCAACGGTATCGTGCGCTTCTTCCGCGGTCCAGTTGGTTTGTTCGTCCTCGTCTTTGGCGACGCCGTTTTGCGTATAATACCGGGACATTGTGCCGGCATACAATTCCATATCCATGGATGATCCTCCTTCGTCGGCTCGGTTTTGCAAAATCTGTCAAAATTGTACCACCGATGGCGGCGTTTGTCTATACGCATTTTTGAGCACCCGCGCCGGGCGGCAACATTTTCCTGCAAAAATTTGGTGTTTCCCGCTCGCTTTGGGTAGACAATTTGAAAAATCGTGCTATACTGAAGAAAAAAGGGGTGATAACGCATGGCATTGACAAAACGACAAAAGCAACTGGACGAGCTCAAATGGGCAAAGAGCGAGGAACTGGGTCGGGACGCTTGCGGTACCTTTGATTATTGCGAGAAGTGCAACAAAGCGTTGGAAAACCCTTGCGACAAAGCGTATCAAAAGCTGCATCGCAAACCCCGCACCGCCAAAAAAGCTCCGGCACCCGCCGAACCGGCTGCACCCAAAGCACCGGCGGCAGAGGCAGCAAAGCCGGTCGAACCGAAAACGGCAGAGGCTCCGAAAGCGGCTTCTAAGGCAGCCGAGCCGAAAGCCGCTCCTAAAGCGGCTGCAAAGGCGGCACCGAAACGCGGCAAAAAGAAATAAGCCTTACAAAAGCGCGAGAGGAATCACTCCTCCCGCGCTTTGTGGTATCGTCGCGCTTATTCCGGGCTGTGCAGCGTGAACTGGTTTTTGCGGTAGGACAGCAGCCCGTCCCGCTGCATTTTGGACAGCTCGCCGCTTAGCGCGCTGCGATCCACCCCGAGATAATCCGCCAGCTGTTGGCGATTGTAGGGGATGGTGAAGGTGCGGCTGCCGCGGCGTTTGCTGCACTCGGAAAAATAGGACAACAGCCGCCCGCGGATGCTTTTGGGGGTGGTGTGCTGAATATGGCGGGAAAGCTGCACATTTTTGCCGGCACACACCGTCAGCAGATTGCGCAGCAGTGTCATATGGTGCGCGCAGGGGTTTTCGCAAGGATGCAGCAGCGCGTGCGCGTTCAAAAACAGCACGGTCGTATCCTCGGCGGCGACCACGCTGACCAGCATCGGCTCGTCCGGGATGCATGCATACGCTTCGGCAAAGGTCTGCCCCGCGCCGACGCTGCCGAACACGCTGCTGTTGCCCCACACATCCCCCAGCGCAATGATCGCGCGCCCCGCCAGCACCACCCCCATCAGAGTGGAGGCAGCGCCCTCCGGCAAAACGGTTTCCCCTTTTTGGAAATGTTTTTGATACGCCTTCAGACACGGCAGCAGCGCCTCGGCATCCCCCGGGGCGATACCGCGAAACAAGGCGATATTTTCCAGCGATGGCAGCATAAAAAATTCTCCTTTTGTTGTTAAAACAACGGAATCTTCTTGCTGATTATAGTATAATGCACCCGGAAAGTCAAAAAATACACTTTACGGAGGTTTCTTATATGATTCGCAAGATCATTCAGATCGACGAAGAAAAATGCAACGGCTGCGGCGCTTGCGCGGCGGCGTGTCACGAGGGCGCGATCGGCATGGTGGACGGCAAAGCCCGCCTGCTGCGCGACGATTACTGCGACGGGCTGGGCGACTGCTTACCGGCGTGTCCCACCGGCGCCATCACCTTTACCACCCGCGAAGCCGCCGCGTATGACGAGGCGGCGGTGCTCGCCAACAAGCAGCGGCAGCAAGCGCCCACGCCACATCCGCACGGCGGCTGTCCCGGTTCGCGGATGCGCACCATCCGCCCCTCCCAGCCGGACAACACCCCCGCCCCCGCGGCGAACGCGCGGCCGTCCCAGTTGGGGCAATGGCCGTGCCAGATCAAGCTGGTGCCGGAAAACGCACCGTATTTTGATGGGGCGCGGCTGCTGATCGCGGCGGATTGCACCGCGTATGCCTATGCGGCGCTGCACGAGCAGTTTATGCGCGGCAAAATCACGCTGATCGGCTGTCCCAAGCTGGACGAGGGCGATTACGCCGATAAGCTGACCCGCATCATCGCCGGCAACAACATCCACAGCGTCACCATTGTGCGCATGGAGGTGCCGTGCTGCGGCGGGTTGGAAATGGCGGCGAAAACCGCGCTGCAAAACAGCGGAAAATGTATTCCCTGGCAGGTTGTGACCATTTCGATAGACGGAAAAATTTTGAACGATTGACAAGGAGGAGTTCCCATGAACGGCATGAAAAACATTGACAAAGCGACGGTGCTGGAGCTGAAACAACAGGTGGAGTACCAAAGCGGTCAGGTGGTCAGCAAAACGGTGGCACAAAACAAAGCGGTCAGCGTGACGCTGTTTGCGTTTGACAAAGACGAGGAGATCAGCACCCACGCTTCCGGCGGCGATGCGATGGTCACCTGTCTGGACGGAGTCGGGCGCATCACCATCGACGGCAAAGCGTATACGCTGCAGGCAGGCGAAAGCATTGTGATGCCCGCCGGACACCCGCACGCGGTTTATGGGCAGGAGCGGTTCAAAATGCTGCTCGTGGTGATTTTCTGAGAAAAAGGAGGAGGCGGCATGGTGTACGTTTGCGAAGTTTGCGGTTGGGAATACGATGAGGAAAAAGGCTATCCCGAAGGGGGCATCGCCCCGGGCACTCCGTGGAGCGAGGTGCCGGCGGATTTTGAATGTCCTCTGTGCGGGGTCGGCAAGGACTCGTTTGCCAAGGCGTAACCCCATTTTTCTAAAACAAACAGATCCGCAATCCATTCGGGCAGAGTGTATCGCTTTTGCGATATACCCTGCCTTTTTTGTGGGCAAAAAAGCGGCACAGGGTATTGCCAACCAAGGGAATTTGTGGTATTCTGTCAAATATATTGAACCGGGCGCGGACAAGCGGTTCGCGCAGCGCCGGCGGGCGCGGGGATATGGAACGAGGAGAGAAGATTGTTGAAATATTTTTTGTGCGGATGCCTGGTATGGGGCATCGTGATCGCAGCGCTGTATCTGCTGCGTCCGCAGTCGCGGCTGCATACCGCGTCGATGGAGGCACTCACCAGAAAGCGGTGGCTGCTGCTGGTAGCGGTGGTTTGCGCCACCACGCTGGTGTGTATTCTGCCGATGGGGCTCAGCCCCTATTGGAACGGCACTATTCCCGACCACCGCGACCAATACGAGCGAATGGCGGAATCGATGCTGAACGGGCATTTGTACATTGATTATAAGGACATCGACCCGAAGCTTCTGCAAATGGAAAACCCATACGACCCGGCAGCGCGCGAGGCGTTGGGGGTGGCGGTGCATTGGGATCACGCGTTTTACAACGGGCATTATTACATGTATTTCGGCGTGGTACCGGTGTTTTTGCTGTTTTTGCCGTTCCGGCTGCTGACCGGGATGGATCTCACCACCTTCCACGCCACCCAGATTTTTGTCACCGCCTTTATCTGTGGCGTGTTTGCACTGTTCCATATGCTGGGCAAGCGGTTTTTCAAAAAGATGACGCTGGGGATGTATCTGCTGCTGGCGGCGGCGTTTTCCATGGCGGCTGTTTGGTACAGCGCCACCACCCCGGCACTATACTGCACCGCGATCACAGCGGGGCTGTGCATGGAAATATGGAGTATGTATTTCTTTGTCCGCGCCGTGTGGATGGAACCGGATGAGAAAAAGCAGATCATCTGGGCGACGCTGGGCAGTCTGTTCGGCGCGTTGGCGTTTGGCTGCCGCCCCTCGCTGGCGCTGGGCAATGTGCTGGTCATCCCAATGCTGGTCGCATTTTTGAAAAAGCGTACCTTCAACCGCAAGCTGCTCGGGCAGCTGGTGCTGGCGGCGCTGCCGTATGTGGTGATCGGCGTGTTGCTGATGGCATACAACTATGTGCGGTTCGGCAGTGTGACGGAATTTGGCCAGGCGTATCAGATGACGCTGGCGGACCAGCACGGCTACACCGACTTTTTGTCGTTGATCCGTCCCAGCCGGCTGATCAACGGACTGTATGAAAACTTCATTTCGTATCAACATGTGACCGACAGCTTCCCGTATTTTGCGGCGGGCGGCGCGTTTGTCAATTTCCCGATCCTGCTGTTTGCGCTGGTGGGGCTGACCCAAAAGCCGGTGCGGCAAGGATTGCGCCGGCAGCAGCTGGGCGGGTTCACCGCCGTGCTGGCGGCAACGCCGGTGCTGATCACGCTGGCGGATGTCATTTGGGCGCCGTTTTTGATGGAACGCTACCGCATGGACATCTACTGGGTCATGACGCTGCTGTGCTTTATCGTGATCGGGTTCTCCTACCAGCATCTGGCGGAGGGAACGGACGAAAAAGCCAAGCGCCGTATGAGCTGGCTGACCACCATGGGGGCGCTGGTGACCATGGTCACCTGTGTGATCCTGTTCCTGGGGCCGGGCGACGCCAACTATACCAGCGTCTATCCGGAAAAATTGGAGGCCATTCGAAAAGTGTTGTGCTTCGGTCTGGGTTGACCGGGCTGTGTTACATAATAGAGGAGGATAATGATGGATAAAATTGCTGTGCTGCTGCCGTGTTATAACGAAAGCAAAACCATCGCCAAGGTGGTCGGCGACTTCAGACGGGTGCTGCCCGAGGCCACCATTTATGTGTACGACAACAACTCGACCGATGGTACCGCCGAAATCGCCGAAAAAGCGGGCGCGGTGGTACGGCACGAGTACCAACAGGGCAAGGGCAATGTGATTCGCCGGATGTTCCGCGAGATCGACGCGGAATGCTATATTATGGCGGACGGCGACGACACCTATCCGCCGGACGAAGCGGACAAGATGGTGGATATGGTGCTGAACCGTCAGGCGGATATGGTGGTGGGCGACCGGTTGTCCTCTACCTATTTTACCGAAAACAAGCGCCCGTTCCACAATTTTGGCAACTCGCTGGTGCGCAAAAGCATCAACCTGTTGTTCAAAAACGACATCAAGGACATCATGACCGGTTACCGCGCGTTCAGCTACGAGTTTGTCAAAACTTTCCCGGTGTTGTCCAAAGGCTTTGAGATCGAAACCGAAATGAGCATCCACGCCATCGACAAAAACATGGCGGTGGAAAACTTTGTGATCGAATACCGCGACCGTCCGGAGGGCAGCGAATCCAAGCTGAACACCTATTCGGACGGCATGAAGGTGCTGCGCACCATTTTCCGGTTGTACCGCACCTATCGTCCGTTCAAATTCTTCGGGCTGTGGGCGCTGCTGCTGGCGTTGATCTCGGTTGGGTTCTTTATCCCGGTGCTGAGCACCTATTTCAAAACCGGGTTGGTGCCCAACTTCCCGACCTTGATCGTTTGCTGCTTCACGCTGCTGGCGGCGATCCAGTCGCTGTTTGCGGGGTTGATGCTGCAAACCATGGTGCAGAAAAACCGGCAGGATTTTGAAATGCATCTGCACGAGGTATCGGATAAGCACAAAAAGCTGTCCGGCCGCGATAAATAAAACCATCATCGGGCGGCAGGCGCAGGCTTGCCGCCTTGATAGCGTCAAGGAGGAATCGTTATGTTGGAATTCAAGTTTGACACACAGCTGCTGATCGAGGGAGAACATCTGTCGGAGGATGACATCCACGATTACATCACCGAGCACATCAAGGGCGATTGTCTGCTCGCGGTGGGGGACGAGGATCTGATCAAGATTCATTTCCACACCAACGAACCGTGGGAGGTGCTGGCGTATTGCGCCACGCTGGGCGATATCCACGATATCGTGGTGGAAAATATGCAGCGCCAGGAAGACGGACTGCACGGTTGAGGCAACCCGCGCGGTTGGTCGACGAAAATGGCATCTGGGCATAGCGGGGAAACACCCGCACAAGCGATGGCCTAGAATGGAATACGATAAAACGGCAGCCGGCGCTCCCATCGGGAGCATCGGCTGCCGTTGTTTTATGAGCGATATTTTCTCTCTCTCTCCGTCCATTTGCTGCGCAAAAATCCAACTCCCTCGTCAGAGGGAACCTTGCGCCTGTCGCGGATTTATGCGTGCTTCGCGGGGCGATGCTGGAGAAGGCTCCCGCCCCCATACCTTGCTTAGCGGCTTTTAACTTCGTTTAAGGTTGGGGCGGTAGAATAGGCGGCAGAAAGGGGGAGCAGCATGGCGCATCAAACAATTTTCAAACGCTATGAGCTCAAATATATGCTCACCAAAGCCCAACTGGAACGCATCAAACGCGGCATGGAGGCGTATATGCAGGGCGACGCCTACGGGCGCAGCACTATTTGCAATATCTATTACGATACGTCCAGCTTTTTGCTGATTCGGCGCTCGATCGAAAAACCGGTGTACAAAGAAAAGCTGCGGCTGCGCAGTTATGGCGTTGCCACGCCGGACAGCACCACCTTTGTGGAGCTGAAGAAGAAATACGAGGATGTGGTGTACAAACGCCGGGTCGCGCTGCCGGAGCACGAGGCGATGGCGTATCTTTCGGGGCGAACCCACCCCGCCGATACCCAGATCGTACGGGAGATCGACTATGCCCGCCGGCTCTATCATCCACTGCAGCCGGCGGTGTTTTTAAGCTACGAGCGGGAGGCGTTCTACGCCAAGGACGACCCGGATTTTCGGGTGACCTTTGATGAGCACATTTTGTGGCGGGACACCGATTTGTCACTGTGCGCCGGGGTGGGCGGCACGCCGATCCTGCGCGAGGGGCAAGCGCTGATGGAGATCAAAACCGGCGCGGCGATCCCGCTGTGGATGGTACAGCTGCTCAGCGACCAGCAGATTTATAAAACATCCTTTTCCAAATACGGCACCGCTTATCAGATGCGGCAGCTGCAAACCAAAACAGGAGGGCTTTTCTATGCTTGATACGATTTTTAAGGGAATTTTCGACAGCGACACCCAATCGGTGATCGCGGTATCCGACTTTTTGCTGTGTGTTGGGGTGGCGTTGCTGCTCGGGCTGTTTTTAGCGGCGGTATACACCTACAAAAGCCGCTACACGGTCAGCTTTGTGCTGACACTGGCGCTGATGCCCGCCGTGGTCGGCGTGGTGATCATGATGGTCAACGGCAATGTCGGCGCCGGTGTGGCGGTGGCGGGGGCGTTCAGCCTGGTGCGGTTCCGGTCGGTGCCCGGCACAGCACACGAGATCGGCGCCATCTTTTTGGCAATGGGCGCCGGATTGATCGTGGGGATGGGCTATCTGGGCTATGCGGTGCTGTTTACGTTGGTGTTGGGGCTGATTATGCTGTTGTATCAGGCGATCGGCAGCCATCGCAACGGCGAACGCAACAAAACGCTGCGCATCACCATTCCCGAAGATCTGGATTATACCCATGTGTTTGACGATTTGATGGAACGCTATACCACCTCGCACGAGGTGGTGTCGGTCAAAACCACCAACATGGGCAGTATGTTCAAGCTGACCTATCACATTACGCTGCGGGATACGGCGCAGGAAAAAGCCTTTATTGACGAGCTGCGCTGCCGCAACGGCAATTTGGAGATCGGCTTGTCCCAGCAGGAGGTGCAGACCGATGCGCTGTAATCGATATGCTGCGCGGACGCTGGCAGTGTGCGCTGCGGTGGCGTTGCTTGCCAGCGGATGCGCCTCCACCGCCACGCCGAGCGGCGATGCCACGACAACGACCACTACCGCCAAAGTGTCGACCGTCAGCCAGGTGGCTGCCGAGGACGAGATGTTCACCGACCGCGACCGGGATGCCAGCTACGATGAATCTGCTGTGGCGGTCACGCTGAAGGATAACGCCTCCGCCTGCAAGGACAAGGGGGTCAGCGTGTCCGGCAATGTGGTCACCATCACCAAAGCGGGGACCTATCGGTTGAGCGGTACCCTCACCAACGGGCGCGTGGTGGTGGATGCAGACAAAAGCGACAAGATCCAGCTGGTGCTGGACGGCGTGACCATCAACTGCGACACCAGCGCGGCGCTGTATGTGAAACAGGCGGATAAGGTGTTTGTAACACTGGCGTCCGGCAGCCGCAACACATTGTCCAACAAAAAGGATTTTGTGGCGGTGGACGACAACAACATTGATGCGGTGATTTTTTCCAAAGAGGATCTCACCCTCAACGGTGCAGGTGCGCTGACGGTGCAGGCGGCGTACGGACACGGCATCGTTTCCAAAGACGATCTGGTGGTGACCGGCGGCACGATCGCCGTGACGGCGGCGCGGCACGCGCTGGCGGGCAAGGATAGTGTGCGCATTGCGGACGGCAGCCTTACGCTGACCGCCGGCAAGGACGGCATCCACGCCGAAAACGCGGACGATACCACCCGCGGGTTTGTGTATATCGCGGGCGGCACGGTGACGGTGACCTGCGACGGCGACGGGGTGGACGCGGGCGCGACCGCCCAGATCAAAAACGGTATTCTCACCATTACGGCGGGTGGCGGCAGCGCGAACGCCACCCAAAAGAAAGAGGAAATGTTCGGCCCCGGCGGATGGAACCAATCCTCTTCCACCACCACGGACGAGGAGTCCACCAGCGCCAAGGGTATCAAATCCGCCGGCGATCTGACCATTTCCGGCGGCAGTATCACGGTGGACGCGGCGGACGATGCGTTGCACAGCAACGCGAACGCAACGATATCCGGCGGCAGCTTTACGCTGGCGACCGGCGACGATGGCTTGCACGCGGATAACAATACCGCCATCAGCGGCGGAACCATCACCATCTCCCAAAGCTACGAGGGGATCGAGGGCAAAACCATCGCCATTTCCGGCGGCAACATCACGCTGACCGCCAGCGACGACGGCTTAAATGCCGCGGGCGGCAATGACCAAAGCGGTTTCGGCGGCGGGATGCGCCCGGACACCTTCTCCTCCGGCGACAGCGATTGCTCCATCACCATTTCCGGCGGCAAAATCATCATCAACGCGGACGGTGACGGAATAGATTCCAACGGCAACCTGTATGTGACCGGCGGCGAAACCTATGTGTCCGGTCCCACCAACGGTGGCAACGGTGCGCTGGATTATGACGGCGAAGCGACGATCACCGGCGGTATTGTGGTGGCGGCAGGCTCCACCGGTATGGCACAGAACTTTTCCGACAGCTCGACCCAAGGGGCGATGCTGGTGAATGTGTCGTCCAATAGCGCCACCGGCGAAGTGGTGCTGAAGGATAGCTCCGGCAAAACGCTGGTGTCGTACACGCCGCAAAAGACCTACGGCTGTGTGGTGGTGAGCTGCCCTGAGGTCAAGAGCGGCTCCACCTATACGCTGACGGCGGGCGGCCAGACCACCACCGTGGAGATGACCAGTGTGATCTACGGTTCCGGCAGCAGCATGGGTGGCGGTATGGGTGGCCCCGGCGGCAATCGGGGCGGCGGACCCGGCGGCATGGGTGGTCCCGGCGGTGGACAATAACGCGGGTCCGGTTGACAAAAGCGGGGGAAAGACCTATAATACAGGTACTCTCAAACGCTTGGAGGGTCGTTATGAAACAGTGTATGGACGCCGACAATTTGCACCGGCGGTTGAAAAAAATTATCGGACAGGTGCAGGCGATCGACCGTATGATCGACGAGGATGTGCCGTGTGAGGATGTGTTGTCGCAGATCAACGCCGCCAAATCGGCGCTGCACGGCTGCGGCAAGGTGGTGCTGGAAGGGCACATCAAGCATTGCGTGCGGGACGGGATCGAGCATGGCGACCCGGACAAAACCATTGACAATTTTACCAAGGCGGTGGAACGCTTCGCCAATATGCAGTGAAGCGCCCGCCTGATGGGGCAACAACGCCCATATACGACAAATACAACCATAAAAAAGAACAGCCCTCGGGCTGTTCTTTTTTTGCGCCCTCTTGACAACCTATACCCCTATGGGTATAATATGCCTATACCCCCATAGGTATAAGGAAGGAGCGTTATCATGAAACGAGCAATCGAGGCGTGGGAGCGGGCGATGGAATGGGGCGGTGCCAAAAAGGACATTGCGCTGCTGGTGGTGTCCGGCATCGCGCTGATTTTAAGCATGACCGACGCGCTGCCGCTGCCGTTTGACGCTGCGTGGGTGGCGATCGTGCTGTGCGGCGTGCCCATTGTGATGGAGGCGGTGATCGGGCTGGTGACGGCGTTCGACATCAAGGCGGATGTGCTGGTATCGCTGGCGCTGATCGCGTCGGTGTGCATTGGCGAAGATTTTGCCGCCGGTGAGGTCGCGTTTATCATGCAGCTGGGCGCGTTGCTGGAGGATCTGACGGTTGCCAAGGCGCGCGCCGGCATTGAAAAGCTGGTGCATCTGACCCCGCAAACCGCGCGGGTGATGACCGCCGACGGCGAACGCGTGATCCCCGCCCAGCAGGTGCAGGTAGGGGACTTGCTGCGGGTGCTGCCCGGCGAGACCATTCCGGTGGACGGCGAGATCGTTGCCGGGCAAACCTCGGTTAACCAAGCGGTGATGACCGGCGAATCGCTGCCGGTGGACAAAACGGTGGGCGACGAGGTGTCGTCCGGTACGGTCAACCAATTCGGCGCGTTTGAGATGCGGGCGACCAAGGTGGGGAAGGACAGCTCGATCCAGCGGATGATCCGACTGGTGCAGTCGGCAGACGCAGGCAAAGCCAAAATTGTGGGGATAGCCGACCGCTGGGCGACATGGATCGTGGTGATCGCGCTCACCGCCGCCGCGCTGACATGGCTGATTTCCGGCGAGATCATCCGTGCTGTGACCATTTTGGTGGTGTTTTGCCCCTGTGCGCTGGTGCTGGCGACCCCCACCGCCATTATGGCGGCGATCGGCAACGCCACCCGCCACGGCTTTTTGGTGCGCGAAGGCGACGCGCTGGAACGGTTGGCGGCGGTTTCCAAAATCACCTTTGACAAAACCGGTACCCTCACCTACGGCACGCCGCGGGTGGTGAAAGCGCAAAGCGTGACGGCGGCGGTTTCAGACGATGAGGTGTATGCTCTGTGCGCTGCGGCGGAGCAGATGTCGGAGCACCCGCTGGGCAAAGCGGTGGTGCGCTGCTACCGGCAGGAGATCGGCGGCGCGTTGGATGCCGCCGAGGCGTTTACCATGCTGCCGGGACGCGGCGTGATGGCACAGGTGAAGGGCGCGTCGGTGCTGGCGGGCAACCGCGCGATGCTGATCGACCACGGCATTGTCATTCCGCCGGCGGTGGAAGCGCAGGTGGAGCAGCATCTGGCAAAGGGCTGCACCGTGATGTATGTTGCGGTGGGAGCGGCGCTCGCCGGGTTTATGGTGCTGTCGGACACGGTGCGCGAACAAAGCGCCGCGATGATCGACCGGCTGACGGCACAGGGTGTGCAGCCGGTGCTGTTGACCGGCGACCACCAAAGCGCCGCCACGGCTATCGCGCAGCAGCTGCATATTGAAGAGGTGCATGCGGGCTGCTTGCCGGAGGATAAGCTGGCGTGGATCCGTCGGTATCAGGAGGAGCAGCAGGCGGTTTGCATGATCGGCGACGGGGTGAACGATGCTCCGGCGCTGAAAGCGGCGGATGTGGGCATCGCGATGGGTGGCGCAGGCAGCGATCTGGCGGTGGATGCCGCCGATATTGCGCTGGTGGACGATGAGGTGAACGAGCTGCCGCATCTGGTCGCGCTGTCCAAACGCATGATGATCACCATTAAGGTGAATATGAGCTTTTCGATGGGATTGAACTTTTTAGCCATCGTACTGGCGATGGTCGGCACACTGAATCCAGTGGTGGGAGCGTTGGTGCACAACGCCGGGTCGGTGCTGGTGATTGCCCATTCGGCATGGCTGTTGAAATGGAGGAAAAAACAATGATTGTAAACATAATCGGAACCGTGATCGGCGCGCTGGTACTCGGCGCGGGACTGTACTATTTCGCCAAGGAGAAAAATGATCGCGAATCGCGCAAAATTTACGGCATCATCAGCGCGCTGGGCGGGGTGCTGTTTGTGGTGATGCTGGTGCGCACACTGCTGTCGCTGTAACTAGCGGCGCGGGGGAATGTCGCCCGCCTCGTAGCGCTTTTTCAGCTTTTCCAACGCCCGCTTTTCGATGCGGCTGACATACGACCGCGAGATGTCCAGCGCGCGGGCGACCTCGCGCTGGGTGCGTTCTTTGCCGCCCAGCCCGTACCGCCAAAGGATCACCTGCTGTTCGCGGTCGTCCAGCACCTCGGCAATATAGCGGCGCAGCTTTTCGGCGTTCAGCTTCAGCTCCAGATCGTCCACAATGGTATCGTCCACCGCCAGCACATCAATCAGTGTGAGCTGTTGACCGTCTTTGTCGGTGTCGATCGGTTCGGAAATGGACACATCCTGCGCCGATTTTTTCCCCGCGCGAAAATGCATCAAGATCTCGTTTTCCACACAGCGGCTGGCGTAGGTCGCCAGTCGGATGCCCTTGGTATAATCAAAGGTGTTGACCGCTTTGATCAGCCCGATGGTACCGATGGAGATCAGATCGTCCTGGTCGGCAGCGCGGCTGTAATATTTTTTGATAATGTGCGCCACCAGCCGCAAATTGTGCTCGATCAGCTCGCCGCGCGCCGCCATATCGCCGTTTTCGCGATAGGCGACCAGACATTCGCGTTCGCGCGCGGCAGACAGTGGGCGGGGAAACGAGTTGAAGTTGACCACATGCAGCGCCATATAAAACATCCGGGACAGCAGTTGCAGCAGTTGTGCATACATGAGGGGAACGCCTCCTTTCGCATACCGTATATGTATGCGGCGCGCCCCTGTCCGGTGCCTGTCCGGGCAATAAAAAAGCCCCCGAAAGCGGCCAATGCCGTTTTCGGGGGCTTTTCGCAGCGTTATTCGGCGGGGGCGGTCAACACCCGCGCCCAACGGAAGCGGTTGCACACAATGCTGTTGGGGATGCATTTGAGCAGCTGGTCCGCTTTGAGAAAGCAAAAGGTGACCACCGGCGGAAAGTGGAACACAAACGCGCTTAAAAACGCGGAGGGGATGGTGAACAGCCACATAAACAGATTGTCGCAAATGGCGGTGTATTTGGTGGAGCCGCCGCCGGCGATGATGCCGCCCTCTACCGGATATTCGTAACAGGTGCCCACGGTGGTGATGCTGAGCACCGTCAAAAAGTCCACCGCCAGCGCTTTGGTTTCCGCCGAAACGGCGTACAGCCCCACAATCGCGTCTTTGAACACAAACATCAGCCCGCCAAAGGTCAGTCCCACCAGCAAAAAGATGGCTTGCATCGTTTTGGCGTAGGCGCGGATTTTGTGCAGCTGTCCCGCGCCGATGGTTTTGCCGGTGGTGACCGATGCCACATTGGCGCAGGACATCCCCACCACGGCAAAAATTTGGAAAATGATGGTGGCAATGCTGTTGGCGGCGATAACGGTGGCGCTGATATGCCCCAGCACGGCGGTTTGCGCCGCTTGCGCCACCCCCCACAGCATCCCGCTGAGGATGATGGGCGAGGCGGTGCGGATATACGGGCGTAGATAGGTGAGATCCACCCGCAGCAGCTCGCGCGCTTTTGTTTTCAGCTTTTTGTCCACCGCCAACACATACACCAAAATGATGACCAGCTCGACAAACCGGCTGCACAGCGTGGCGATGGCGGCGCCCTCGATGCCCAGCTCCGGCGCGCCGAAATGCCCGTAGATCAGGCAATAGTTCAAACAGATGTTGATGCAGATGGTGCTGATGGACATGATGGTGCCGATGATGGCGGTTTCGACGCTTTGCAGCGCGTACATCAGCGAGTTGGATACCGCAAACAGCAGATAGGTCCAGCAAACGATGCGCAGATAGCGCACCCCTTCGTCGATCACGGCGCAGTCGTTGGTGAACAGCGACAGCACCCCCACCGGCGCAATCTGGCAAATCGCGAAAAACAAAATGCCGACCACCAGCCCGCATTTGACGCCGATGTTGATGATCTGCTTGATGGGCTGGATGCGCTGCTGCCCCCAATATTGCGATGCCAGCACCACAATGCCCAGCCCGATGCCGGCGGCAATTTGCTGCAGCGTGAACTGGATCTGGTTGACCAGCGTGGCACCGGACAACGCCAGCTCGGTGTAGGTGCCCAGCATCAGATTATCCGCCATATTCACCGCCAGCGCCGCCAGCTGCTGCAGTGTGATGATCGCCAGCAGCGGGAAAAAGGTGCGGTAAAACGCTTTGTCTTTGGTAAAAATCCCCAGCCACTTCGGTTCGTGATCCGGCGGCAGCGGGGTGTGAGGGGCGCGGGTCATAGGAATAGCCTCCCTGTACATAATAGCGTTCCTCATTATCGCACAAAAGGGGGATGAAGTCAAACCGCGCGCGGGGGAGAGGGGGGCGTAAAAAGAAGAAGAATGAGAGATTTTTACACATTTGCAAGAAAAATGTTGACAAAGTGTGGAGAGTCGGCTATGATGAAGGTAAGAAAAAAGAGTCAAAAAAGGGAGGGCGCGTGTATGAAAAAGAGTGTACGAAAAATGTCGCTTTGTTTGGCGGCGTGTTTGCTGCTCAGCAGCTGCGCAGCGCAAAGCCAGCCGGTGAACGGCGGGCAGGCGAGCGGGGCGACCACAACCACGACCGGGGCGGCGCTGACCGATGCGTCATCGCCATCGGAGACGACGGCCAGCCAAACCGGCGGCAAAGCGACCGGCGACGATCAAAAGCAGGCCCATGGTAAAACCTCTGCCACCCGAGCCAATTCCCCTGTCAAACAACCGGACAACGATCGACCTTCCGCGACGCAGGCGAGCCGAAATCAAGGGAAAACAACTGTCCGCAACACCGCCGGACAGCCGACGACCCATCCGAGCGACGTCATCACGGTGGCGGGTACCGACAAAAGCTGGCTGGCGCTGGATGCCTCCAAGAGCAGCACCAACCGCGATGTGCGCCAAAAATTGAATAAGGTGGAACAAGACAAAGGCGTGAAAATCCAGCTGAAGCGGTATAGCGAGGACGATCTGGTCACCGCGTGCCTGAAAGCCAACAAGGCGGGTAGCGCGATCGCCGACATTATCAATGCGGACGCGCGGACGCAGTATCGGATGGGCAGCGTGCTGCAGGATCTGGGCACGATGGAAAATCAAAAATGGTCGCTGACCATTACACGGAATCGCAAGAAGCTGGCGGTATTTCCGGCGGCATATGCGACCGTGAGCAACGCGGATCTGAAGGATGTGCAGGTGCTGTTTTTCAACAAGACGCTGTTGAAACAGGCGAGTTCCAACGAGGACGCGCTGTACAAGATGGTGAAGGACGGCACATGGACGTTTACCGCCATGCGCAAGATGAGCAGCGCTATCACCAAAGACATTGACGGGCACCCCGGTATGACGAAAAAGGACCAGTTCGGCTTTACCGGTGTGGATATGCGGGGAACGCTTACCTATACGCTGTTTAAGGCGGACGGCGGTCAATTTACCAAGTGGGATAAAAACCAAAATCTGGCATATGCGATGGGCGATGCCCACAATATTGCGTCGATGACCCAGATGCAGACATGGTTGCTGCAGGACACCAGCGTGTTTAATTCCGATAAGGGCACAAATAGCCGTAACGATGCCGTTGATATGTTCAAAGATGGCCGTGCGCTGTTTTTGGCGTGGACGCTGGGCAACCGCGATAAGCTGTCCGGCACCAAGGGCGAATGGGGCATGGTGCCTTATCCCAAGGCGGACAAAAACGCGTCGTATGTGGGAACGCGCATTGACTGGCCGCTGCCGCGGACAGTGGACGGCGGATGGAGTATTCCGGCGGGTATCACCGGCAAACGGCTGGAAAAAGCCAAAGCGTTGGTAAACGCCATGGGTGCCCAGCTGAAAACCGTCAGTGTAACGAACTCCGATACCGATCTGCCGATGGCGGATGTGGTGCGGCGGTCGTTGTCGGTAACCGATACCGATAGCTGGGTGGATGTTTATCGCGACATGGGCAGCGGCGGTATGACGACGCTGTATTACTTGTTTGATAATATTTCCAACAAGCCTGCGGCGCGGGTAAAGCAAGTACAGGACGAGGCCGAACGGAAGCTCGCCAGTTTGTAAATCCTTTATACCGATACGAAAACCGCCCTGCGGTGCCGGATATCCGGTGCCGCAGGGCGGTTGTTTTCTGTTCGCAATCAGTTGTATTTCTTGCGGGCGGTGTAGGTGGTGTGCAGAATGTGGTGGGCTTTTTCGCCGCCGAAGCCGTCGGTCAGATAGTCGGCGTACAGCTGCTGCACCGCGGGGGACTGGTGCGATTTGCGCAGCGCCATGCCGGCATCCTGGTCGTACAGTGCTTTGGCGCGCAGCGTTTTCAGATCCACCGTGTTGCGCACCGAGGCAGGCTGGATGGGCTGACCGCCGCCGTTGACGCAGCCGCCCGGGCAGCACATGATCTCGACAAAGTGCCACGGCGCGGTACCGTCTTTGATCTGGGTCATCACCGCATTGGCGCTGGCGATGCCGCTGGCGACCGCGACCTTGACCTCCAGGCCGCCGATGTTGTAGGTGGCCTCTTTCAAGCCGTCGGTGCCGCGCACTTCGTGGAATTCCACCTGCTGGTTGTCCTCGCCGGTCAGCCAGTCGTTGGCGGTGCGCAGCGCCGCTTCCATCACGCCGCCGGTGGCGCCGAAAATGACCGCCGCGCCGGTGTCTTCACCCAGCGGGTTGTCAAATTCTTCGTCCGGCAGACTTTGGAAGGTGATGCCCGCGCGGTCGATCATACGCGCCAGCTCGCGGGTGGTCAGCGCATAATCCACATCCGGCACCCCCGCCGCGCTTTGGTCGTCGCGGCCGGTTTCAAATTTCTTCGCGGTGCAGGGCATCACGCTCACCACCACAATGTCGGCGGGGTCGATGCCCATTTTGTCCGCGTAGTAGGTTTTGATGATCGCACCGGTCATCTGCTGGGGCGATTTGCAGCTGGACAGGTGATCCAGCTGATCCGGGTAATAATACTCGGCAAATTTGACCCATCCGGGCGAGCAGGAAGTGATCATCGGCAGCACACCGCCGTTTTTCACCCGACCGACAAACTCGTTGGCTTCCTCGACAATGGTGAGGTCGGCGCCGAAATCGGTGTCGAACACCTTGTCAAAGCCCAGCCGCCGCAGCGCCGCGACCATTTTGCCCTCGACATTGGTGCCGATCGGCATGCCGAAGCATTCGCCCAGCGTGGCGCGCACCGACGGCGCGGGCTGCACCACCACGTGCTTGTTCGGGTCGGACAGCGCCTCCCACACGGGGGCGGTTTCGTCTTTTTCGGTCAGCGCGCCGGTGGGACATACCACGATGCACTGGCCGCAGGACACGCACGGCACATCCGCCAGCTGTTTTTCAAACGGGGTGCCGATGTGGGTGTCGATACCGCGGTCGTTCGCGCCGATCACCGACACATACTGCTGGTTGCAGGCAGCCACGCAGCGGCGGCACAGAATGCATTTGTTGTTGTCGCGCACCAGATGCGCGGTGCTGGTGTCCAGCTCATATTTCGGGCGGAAGCCGTCGTAGCGACCGGTATCCTCCACGCCGTAGTCACGGCACAGCTTTTGCAGCTCGCAATCGCCGGACCGCACGCAGGACAGGCATTTTTTCTCGTGGGTCGAGAGGATCAGCTCCAGCGTGGTGCGGCGCGCCTTTTGTACCTTTTCGGTGTTGGTGCGCACTTCCATCCCCTCGGAAACGGGATACACGCAAGCGGTCACCAGACCGCGCGCACCGGTGGCTTCCACCACGCAGATGCGGCAAGCGCCGATCTCGTTGATCTCTTTCAGATAGCAAAGGGTGGGAATTTCCACCCCGGCATAGCGGGCAGCCTCCAAAATCGTGGAGCCTTTGGGCACGCTGACGGCGATGCCATTGATTTTTACATTGACCATATCCATTGACAGCGCACTCCTTTCTTATTTCTTCTCAATCGCGCCAAAGCGGCATTTCTCGAAGCAAGCGCCGCACTTGATACACGCCGACACATCAATGGTGTGTGCCTGACGCACCTGACCGTCGATCGCGCCCACCGGACATACACGGGCGCAGGCAGTACAGCCTTTGCACTTGTCGGGGTCGATCTCGTAATGCACCAGCGATTTGCACACGCCGGCGGGGCAGGTCTTGTCTTTCACATGCGCGATATATTCGTCGCGGAAGAAGTGCAGCGTGGACAGCACCGGGTTGGGAGCCGTTTGACCCAAACCGCACAGCGAGTTTTCTTTGATGTAGTAGCACAGGCTTTCCAGCTCGTCGATGTCCTCCATCGTGCCGTTGCCCTTGGTGATCTTATCCAGCTTTTCCAGCAGCCGTTTGGTGCCGACGCGGCAGGGGGTACATTTGCCGCAGGATTCGTCCACCGTAAACTCCAGGAAGAATTTGGCGATGTCCACCATACAGGTGTCCTCGTCCATGACGATCAAACCGCCGGAGCCCATCATACACCCGATGGAGATCAGGTTGTCGTAGTCGATGGGGGTGTCGATCAGGTGAGCGGGGATACAGCCGCCGGAAGGACCGCCGGTCTGCGCCGCTTTGAATTTTTTGCCGTTCGGGATACCGCCGCCGATCTCTTCCACGATCTCGCGCAGGGTGGTGCCCATCGGGATCTCCACCAGACCGGTATGTTTGATCTTGCCGCCCAGCGCGAACACCTTGGTGCCCTTGGACTTTTCGGTGCCCATCGAAGCGAACCAATCCGCGCCTTTCAAAATGATCTGGGGAATGTTGGCGAAGGTTTCCACGTTGTTTTCCACGGTGGGGCAGCCAAACAGACCCTTGACCGCCGGATAGGGCGGGCGGGGACGCGGCTCGCCGCGGTTGCCTTCGATGGAGGTCATCAGCGCGGTTTCTTCGCCGCAGACGAACGCGCCCGCGCCCAGCCGGATCTCCATATCAAATTCAAAGCCGGTGCCGAGAATATCCTTGCCCAGCAAGCCCTCGGCGCGCGCTTCGTCGATTGCGATCTGCAAACGGCGCACCGCGATGGGATACTCCGCCCGCACATACACAAAGCCCTTGGTCGCGCCGATGGCGTAACCCGCGATCGCCATCGCCTCGATCAGGCAATGGGGGTCGCCTTCCAGCACCGAGCGATCCATAAACGCGCCGGGGTCACCCTCGTCCGCGTTACAGACCACATATTTTTGCGGCGCTTTGTTGGGGGCGGTCAGCGCCCATTTGCGTCCGGTGGGGAAGCCGCCGCCGCCGCGTCCGCGCAAGCCGGAATCGGTCACGATCTGGATGACCTGCTCCGGGGTGTATTCGGTCAGACATTTGCCCAGCGCCTGATAGCCGTCGTAGGCAATGTATTCTTCCAGCGATTCGGGGTTGATCACGCCGCAGTTGCGCAGCGCCACCCGTACCTGTTTTTTGTAAAAATCGGTTTCGTTCAGCGCTTTGATTTCGTCCTGACCCACTGTTTCATCATACAGCAAACGGGTGACGATGCGCCCTTTCAGCAGATGCTCCGACACGATTTCGGGGATATCCTCCACCGCGACCCGCGAATAGAAGCACCCTTCGGGATAGACGATCATGATGGGGCCGAGGGCGCACAGACCGAAACAACCGGTGCGCACGACCTTGACTTCGTTTTCCAGCCCCTGTTTTTGAATTTCTTCGTTCAGGCTTTCAATGATTTTCTGACTGTTGGAGGAGGTACATCCGGTACCGCCGCAGACCAACACATGAGATCGATACATCCTTACACCTCCTGCTTACTTCAGCAACTGGCCGATGGTGTATTCCGCCACCGGGTTGCCGTTTACCAGATGATCGGTCACAATGCGCGCCACCTTGTCGGGGGTGACTTTGCCATAGGTGACCTTTTCTTTGCCGGGAACCAGCACTTCGACGATCGGCTCAAACTGGCACATGCCGATGCAGCCGGTTTGGGTGACCGCCACATTGTCGAGATGCCGCTTGGCGGTTTCTTCCACAAAGGCGTTCAGCACCGGGCGCGCGCCGGCGGCAATGCCGCAGGTCGCCATGCCCACGACCACACGAATGCCTTCGTGCTGGCCGTTGCGCAGCGTGATATTTTCCCGCGCTTTATCGCGGATCGCTTGCAATTCCGCTAAAGATTTCATGTTGTTGCCTCCTTATATCATGGGAGTATTATGCCTGGCTGTTCAGCGGGGCCAGACCTTGTTTCAAATAGTCGCTGATCCAGTTCAGCACATCCGGAGTGTCCAGCGGTACTTCGTCCAGCACCCCGCGCAGCTCGCGGGTGTCCAGCCGGAACGAACGGTCGTCTGCCGACTGGGTATAGACGAAATCCAAATGGGGATTCAGCCGGATGAGCGTGACCATGGTGTCGGTCATATCCCCGAGCGGCATCCGGTCAATGTGGGACAACCCAAAGGTGGCTGTCACCGTGGTGCCCGCGCCGGGGGTGGAGTCGATCGACAGATCGCCGCCGGTTTGCTGCGCCGCCATGCGGAACAGCGGGATGCCCATCCCGACTTTGCGGGTGGTGCGGGTGGTGTAAAACGGATCCATGACCCGCGCCACCTGCTCGGCGGTCATCCCTTTGCCGTCGTCCTGCACCGCAATGGTCAGCCGGTCGGCGGCGGTATCCTCCGCCACCCGAATGGCGATCAGCGTCGCCCCCGCGGTGATGGAGTTTTGCGCGATATCCAGTATGTTCAGCGATAGCTCGCGCACGGTTTATTGATATTTGGCAAGGATCGCCGGAACATCGTCCACCGTCAGGCGACCGTACACTTCTTCGTTCACCGTCAGAACCGGTGCCAAGCCGCACGCACCGATGCACCGACAAGCGGTCAGCGAGAATTTGCCGTCGGCGGAACATTCGTCCGCGCCAATGCCCAGCAGCTCGCTTAATTTGTTGAAAATATCGCCCGACCCTTTGACATAGCAGGCGGTGCCCAGACATACCGAGATGTCATACTGTCCTTTGGGCGACAGAGCGAATTGGGCGTAAAACGTAGCCACGCCATACACTTTTTCGAGCGGTACCCCCATGCCATCGGCAATGATCTGCTGAACTTCCATCGGCAGATAGCCGTAGATCTCCTGCGCTTGCTGCATCACGCCCATCAGTCGACTGGGATCCGACTTGTTCGCGTCGATGATCTCCCGCAGTTGCTTTTCCTGCTCGGCAGTCCCCTTAAAAGGGAGGGTGCTGATTTTTTTTTGCATAAGACCCGTATCCTCCTTGTTCAAAAAAGCAGTGGCCGCGTCCGGAAGCGCCGGGCGCGGCCTACCATTACCGTCCTATTATAGCAGACAGTTCGTGAAAATGCTACAAGAATTTGAAAAATCGAGTAATAAAATTTGGATAAGGCGAAAATAAAGTACACCGCATCGGTGGCAAATTTTATTTTGCCGCGTTGTTCGAAGCAGAATAAACAACAACCGCTTCCCTTTTTTGGGGAAGCGGTTGCTAACCGTGCTTAACCTTTCACAGGCATCACATAAAACAGAATCATGAAAAAGTGGAGTATACTGCCCGCCAACACGAACAAATGGAAGATCGAGTGCATATAGCGGTGATGCTTGCCCAGCCCGTACAGGATCGCGCCGACGGTGTAGGCGACGCCGCCTGCGATCAGCAGCACGATTCCGTTGGTGGGCAGCACCTCCAGCGTGGGGCGGATAAACAGGATGATGCACCACCCCATCGCGAGGTAGCAAATCATGGAAAACACGCGGTAGCGCCTCAGATCAATGGCGGTCAGCGTGACCGCCACCGCGGCGCACGCCCAGACCACGCCGAATATCACCCAGGCATATACCGGATGGCGCGGTCGCAGCGCCGCCAACACGATCGGGGTATAGGTGCCGGCGATCAAAAAGTAGATGGTGCAGTGGTCGATGACCTGGAACACCTTTTTCGCCATCACGGGGCGCAGCCCGTGGTAGATGCTGGACATGGTGTACAGCAAAATCATGGTCGCACCGTAGATGGCGCCGCCCACCACACCCCAGGCGGAGCCTTTGGTGGCGGCGGTGACGACGCACAGCACCAGCGCCGCAATCGCGAACGCTCCGCCCACAATATGGGAGATCATATTGAATAACTCTTCGCCCTTGGTGTAGTCGGGCAAGGTTCGATCTTTTAATTTGGTTCTCGACACAACAATCACCTTTTCGAAACTAAGTTATGTAGTTTTGGAAACTAAGTAAAAGTATACACCAGCCCCCGGTAAATGTCAAACCTTTTTTGTCGACGCAAACCGACGGCAAACAATACTTTTTTTGCACCCGATAGAGGGCTTTATTGGATGTAGGGGTGGCTCGATGAAACATTTTAGGTCATGTGCATCGAAACCTATACCAAAACCCGTAGCGTGCGCAAGCCTCTCTCTGTTAAGATAAATCCGCCAATTTATCGGTGAAGATGAGGCTCATCGAGCCTTCCCCTAAAGGGGAAGGGGGACCGCCGAACGGCGGTGGATGAGGTGGAAAAGCAGGGAATGATATTACACTGATGGTTTCTCATGATAATGAAAATATGCGCAAATATTATGTCGATAAAATTTTATAGGTTTTGACACCTCATCCGCTTCGCTTCGCTCAGCACCTTCCCCTCGGAGGGGAAGGCTTGCGGGGGCTCGACAGCTCCCTCGTCAGAGGGAGCCGGTCGGGTTAGCGCAAAAAATAAAATTTATATGTAAATCCGCGGCGTGCGCAAGCCTTTCCCGTTAAGATAAATCCGACAATCTATCGGTGAAGATGAGACTCATCGAGCCTTCCCCTAGAGGGGAAGGGGGACCGCCGAACGGCGGTGGATGAGGTGGAAAAAGTGGTGAGTTTTCCACCCGCTTTTCGTAGGGGACGATGCCCACATCGTCCCGCAAGCAAACAGATTCAACTTGTGCCCGCCGCCGGTTAGCGTGGCCGCTTTAACGAGCGCAGAAGAGCTCTCCCTTAACCAACAAACCAGCCCTCCTGCCGAAGCGTTGCTCCGGTGGGAGGGCTGGTCAACTGTACCTATTTTATATGTTTTATATACCGCGCCAATTTATGCCAATTCGATTTTGCCGGTAGCGCATTGCAGAATCATCAGCGCATCGTTCGCGGTCACACCGGCGGTACCGTCCACATCTGCCAGAGCCGCCTGCGCGGACGACAGCGTAATCGTTTCCGCCGCCGCCTGCAACGCCATCAGCGCATCGCGAACGGTCACCGTACCGTCCTGATCCACATCGCCGCGCAGCTGCGAGGCGGCGGTTTCTACCGTAACCGTTTGCTCAAACAATCCATAGCCATACGCGATGTCCAACGCGGTGCCGCCGCGGGTCACCGCCAGCGTGCCGCTGAAGGTGTAGGCATCCGTACCGTCCTCGGTCAGCAGCAGCGTGCGCTGCTCGCCGGTGGTGCGGTCAGTCACCCGCACCGACACGGTCTCCGCCTTGGCGGCATCCATATTCATCGGTGCCCGAAGAGTCACCGTGACCGTTTCCCCGATCGCGGCTTGCGTTTTGTCCACCGTCAGCTGCATATCTGCCGCGGCGGAATACGCCAGCGACGAGTTCCACGCGGTGTTGTACGCGACCCATCCCTCGGTGTAGCCGGCGGCCGCATTCGGATTGCAGTGGTTTGCCCCGGCGTAGGCAGCCTCTTTCGGCGAACCGTCCAGCCGCCCCACTACGCCGCTCAACACGCCGTTGCCGCCGTTGTATTTTTGGAACCAGCCAAGATCCGCGCCGTCAAACTCTTTGAGATAGTCGGTATTATAGAAATAGGAGCGCCCGTTGGGGTTGCGGCCAAACATATCGTCGATGGCGGCAACGCCCATAGCTTGCAGCCGGGCGGACAACTCCGGATCGTCCAGTACCCGCGCGGCTGCCTCCAGCGCCGCCTGCAATCCGGCGGCGCTGCCCGGCTCGTTGATGGCGCAGCCCGGCCACTGACCCGATTGGTCGGCATATGCCGCACCGGTCCAGCAATCCAGCTCATCGCCTGCCGCTGTCGAGGATGCCATCCGCATATCCCACAGATTGTCCGCGCGGGCGATCATCTTTTCCGCCCATGCCCGGATGGTGTCCCGCAGTCCCGCCGGCGCGCGGTCGGGATATTCCTCCAGAAAATACGCGAGATTTTCCATCACGACATGCTCGCTCATCCGCTGACCCTTGGCGTATTGCGGTGCGGCGATATCGATGTTTTCTATGACCCACGCGCAGTTGTTGTACGCAGCTTCAAAATACTTGTCCGCGTTCGCGAGTCCGTCCCGCCGGGCGACTTCGTACATCATCAGGTTGGGGGCGATGGAGTGGGCGGGCGGCAGCTGTCCTTTGATGCCGCCGATCACCTTTTGCACGCTGAACAGGTTGTTGTTTTCCTTGTTGTTGGTGGCGTCGTACAGGTTTTTATAGTTGGTGCCGTCGATCTGGTGATAAGACAGGTTGCACGCCGATTCACCCCAGATGCGCACCGTCAGATCGCGCACCTTCACATACATATCCTCCGGCACATACTCGCTGATAAACGGATAGGCATACAGGAACCACGCCAGCTGCTCTTTGATCAGCATATGCAGCTTTTTACCGTCGTTTTGTGCCAGATCATAGTACCGCAGCGCGGCAAATTCCATCAGCCAGACGATGTTCGGCTCGTCCTGCACCCGCAGCTCCGCGTATTCGCATTCGGAGGCTTTGTACACATCATACGGCATTTGGTTATACAGCTCCGGATTGGCCATGTATTGCAGCACCAGCGAGCTCATTTCAAACGAGAACTGGTGGCTGTCCCGCCAGCCGATTCCTTTTTGTCCCATTTCAAATGTGTCCGCACGGGATTGCTCCATAAAGTCCAGCGCGTTGTCCACGCTGACTTGCTGCATCAGATATTTGCCGATCTGGAAGGTGTAGGACCGCACACCGCTGCATTCCAGATAGCAGGTGGCAGTGATATCCGGCTGGTAAGCGGTGAAATCCGCCACGCCGTTGCTCACCGCGCCGGAATACAGCACCGCGTTGGTCACCGCATCCTTGATGGCGAACAGGGTGCCGTCCGCGACATTTACCACGGTGGCGCGTTTGGATTTGTCGGTATCGTACCCAATTTGGTTCACTCGCACGATCACATCCTTGCCGCTCGGGTCAACCGGTACCGGTGTGGTGGCATCCGCCGCTTTGGTGGTGGGAACGATCTTGATTTTATCAGCGGTGATGCGTTTGCCGTCGGCGTTGGTCACGGTCACGCTGAGGGCAGTGTCTTCGGTCACCGCCACCGTCGCCAGCCGGAACCATCCGTCCGAAACGGTGGATTGATCCAGCTCCACAACCCAGCGTCCGTCCAGCGATTGCAGCGTATAGGTCGCTTTACCGGCGTTGCCAGCGGGAATATACGCATACACCCCGTAGTTGGGCTTTTCAATGGTTTCAGATACCGGCGGATAGGTTGTCCACATTGCCGATGCGTTTTTCTCGGTGGTGATCTGACCCGCATCGGTCGATTGCCACTGTCCGTTCAGGGTGGAAAACGCTTTGTCTGTTGTGGTAACGATCATACCCTCTTCCTCCACAGCCGATGTCAGGGTCAGATAATCCGCCGCCAAGCCGTATTTGTTGGTGGCTTTGTCGTTTTTACCGATACATTCCAGCGTCAGGGTGGTTGCCGCGTCGGTCAGTGTGACCGTTCCCAGCTCATGGGTGCGGAACTCGCCGCCGCTGGCAGCGCTGTAAAAATCGATCTGCCCGATGCGGCTGCCGTCCAGCAACACCGCATAGATGCCGCGGTCGGCGTTGTCTTTGGAGGTCAGCGACAGCTCATACGACCCCGGCTTTTGCGCCGGCAGGGTAAAGGTGACCTGTTTGCCTACCCCGTTGCCGTCCACGCAGTTGATAAACCAGAACCTGCCGCTGAATCCGTCGCCGGTGCGTTTTTCGCCGGTGCCGGTGGGGGAGAGATCCTCCAGCTCCAACCGGGTAGAGGTGTCGGCGGCACCCGAAAACGGTACCGCGCCGCCCAGCAACGCCAGGCATAAGCCGCCGGCCAGCCACCGGCGGAGTTTGTGTTTCCAAACAGCCATTGTTTTTAACGCTCCTTTGGGGACGGTTTTGGGTGTTGACGAAACCGCCTAATCTGTGATATAAACATGATAGCAAAGATTTTTGTTTCCATCCTTGCTTATTGTCCAATATTTCTATACAATTGTGCAAATCCGGAGGGCGCCATGGACGGTATTTCCGATATTTATCAATACATTCTCTATTTGCGCGATCGGTGCGGGCTGCGGGTGTCGCTGCACTCGATCCGGTACGATCCGGTGATCCACGATACCAAGCTGCGGCGGTTCCGACTGCACGACAATCCGTATTGCCTGTATGTGGGCACCTATCCGCAGCTACACCAGCATTGCGTGGAAAAGCAGCGCGCGGTGTGCGAAAAAAGCCGGGACGGCGCGTATTGCGGCACCTGCTTTGCGGGGGTGCGGGAATATGTGTACCCGATCCACGCGCCGCAAGAGGTGATCGGGATCATCTGCGTCAGCGGCTACTTTGACGAGCACGCGAGCAGTTACCACAACGCGATCGTGTCGCGGTATCGGGTGAACCGCGAGGAACTGCTGCAAAGCTATGCGCTGCTGCGGCCGCTTCCGCCGCAGGCGGAGGTGGATGTGCTGATCCATCCGCTGCAGCGGATGCTGGAGCTGTGCTATCTGAAATCCGCCGCCGACCGTCCGGCGGAACCGGAGCTGTGCGAAAATGTGGTGTACTATTTGCAGCTGCACCATACCCGCCGCATCACCATTGATGAATTGTGCGACGAGTTTTTTTGCTCCCGCTCCTCCCTCAGCCACAAGTTTAAGCAATACACCGGCCAGTCCATTACCCAGTACATCCGTATGCTGCGGGTGGAAAGCGCCAAAACGCTGCTGGCGGGGTCGCATATGAGCATCGGAACAATCGCCGCCACAGTCGGGTTTGAAAACAGCAATTATTTTTCCAACGCGTTTACCGCCGCGGTCGGTATGTCGCCCAGCCAGTATCGCAAAAAGCATAGCCGCGGCTGAGCACCGGCATACAAAAAGGGAGAGAGGTGAAAAACCTCTCTCCCTTTTACCATTATTATATTATAAGGACTGCCAGCCGGTTATTCCGCCGTTTCCGGAGCCGCGTGCGTGGTGCCGGTGGTGACGGTGGTGTGCGGCTCGGTTGTGGTGGTCGTGGTGGGCTTATGCGTAGTGGTTGTGGTCGGCTTTTTCGTTGTCGTGGTGGTAGGTTTCTTGGTGGTGGTCGTTTTCTTCTTGGTCGTGGTGGTCGTCTTTTTGGTGGTGGTGATCTTGGACCCCATGTCAAAGCCCTTGTTCAGCAGCGTCACCGCATCTTCATAGCGGTAGGAGCTGCCCATCACGATCACGATCAGCCGCACGCCTTTTTTCTGCGCCGACGCCATCACGCAGTTGCCGGCTTCGTCCGAGGTGCCGGTTTTCATACCGTCCGCACCCTTGTAGTAATACGCGCTGTACGATTTGATCAGCGCGTTGGTACCGAACCAGCGACCGTTGCTGCTGGTCGGCTTGGACATGATGGAGGTGAGCGACGAATAGGTGCGCGCCTTGCGGGCGATGGTCAGCAGATCGCGCACGGTGGTGTAGTGCCCGCTGGTGGGAAAACCATCCGGGCATTTGAAGGACGAATGGGTCGCGCCGATGTTCTGCGCGGTCTGGTTCATATACCGCACAAACAGATTCAGCGCCTCGCGGTCGGACAGCTTCTGTTTGGAGGTTTTGCGCGCCACATTCACCGCGATGGTATACGCCGCGTCGCAGCCGGAGGGGATGAGCAGTGCTTCCAGCAGGGTGCGCAGCGTGTAGGTGGAACCGCGCGAGATAAATGCCCGGCTGGCGGCGCCCGCCACCATATCCTGTTCGCTGCCCACCGTCATTTTGGTGTCCAGCGACAGCTTTTGCACCGCTACGATCGCGGTCAGCACCTTGGTGATGCTGGCGGGAGCGCATTTGCCGTCGATGTTTTTGCTGTACAAAATCAGCCCGTGGGTTTCGTCATACACCACCGCGTTGCGGGCGCTGATCGATGCCTTAAACGGGTTTTTCACCCACGAATACGAAGCACCGCTGCCCGTCGTCAGCGGTGGCATGGTCACTTTGGGCTTGGTGGTCTGGTTTACCGGCTGGGGCGCTGCCGTTGCCGCCGCCACACGGGTCGTGTTCGGCTGCGCCGCTGTGGTATCGGTGTCCGCCGCTGTGGTGGATTCCGTCGCTTCAGTGGTGTCCTCCGTCTCCGTGGTGGAGGTGGTGATCGTCGTGCTGGTGGTGGTATCCGCCGTGGTGTCGGTGTCCGCCGCCGCCCCGGTTGTGGTGGTCGTGACCGGTGCATCCACCGGTTTGGCATCGCTGCCGCAGCCGACACAGCCGATCAACATGGCTGCCGCCATGATTCCTGCAATCCATTTCCTCATTGTCTTTTCCCCCTAGTTCAATTCACAAACCGCCCGGTTCAGGCGTTTGATGTCTCTGTATCCGGCACACATTCCAACAGCTCGCCCGGCTGGCACCCCAGCACACGGCACAACGCATCCAGCGTGGTCAACCGCAGCGCCTGTGCCTGACCGCGCTGCAGCATCGACAAATTCACCGGTGGGATCCCCACCGTATCCGCCAGCTCGGTCAACCCGATGCCGCGGCGGCTCATCGCCTCATCCAAATGCACCAAAATCGCCATGGCGCGTCTTCCTTTCGATTCAGATCGTTTGATCGTTTTCCTTTTTATACGCCACCGCCTGGTGGAACAGCTCGGCGAACACAAACAGCGACAGCCCCAGCACCGCGAACGCCGCAAAGACCACCACCATAAAAAACTTGGTGACCACAAACACCGCCGCGAAATAAAACGCCGCCAGCACCAGACATTCGGTGCCGGTCACCCGCAGACGGCGCACCGTGTCTGCCGAAAAGGCGCAGCCGCGGTTCACATTGCGCATGATCCCGCGTGATTGCCACAGGATCAGCTCCGCCAGCACGCCGGATACCGCCAGCACCACCAGATATTTTTCAAACCAGCCGCCGGCCTCGCCCGGCTGTCTGTCGGTAACGGCGGGGATGCTCCAAGGCAGCGTGACGGTGAGCACCAACGCGACCCCCATCAGCACCGCCAGCGCGATCTCGATCGCGCCGCTGAGTCCCCGCTTGCCAACGATTTTCATAGTCCAAACCCTCTTTTCCGTTCAGGGCGCTTTATAAGCGTTTACCAGTATACCGCAACTTCTCTCAAAAATCAACACGAAAAACAGTTGTGTTTCGGATATGTTTGTGCTATGATGATATTCGTGTATGTATGTACATTTGTATGTACAAGCGATGGCGTGTGTACAAGTGCGGCGCACGCGCCCAAACCAACCAAACTGAGGTGTTACTATGGGATTGATTAAAAAGCTGTTCGGCGATTACAGCAAACGCGAAGTAAAGCGTATTCAGCCTTTGTGTGATAAAGTTCTGGCGTTGGAGGAAACCTACAAAGCCATGGACGAGGACGAGCTGGTGCATCAGACCGATGTGCTGCGCGACCGGTTGAAACACGGCGAAACCACCGACGATATTTTGCCGGATGCGTTCGCGGTCTGCCGCGAGGCATCGTGGCGGGTGCTGGGTATGCGCCATTTCCCGGTGCAGATCATCGGCGGTATCATTTTGCACCAGGGGCGCATCGCCGAGATGAAAACCGGTGAAGGTAAAACGCTGGTCGCCACTCTGCCTGCGTATCTGAACGCGCTGAGCGGCGAGGGTGTACATATCGTTACCGTCAACGACTATCTGGCCCGCCGCGACAGCGAATGGATGGGCAAGGTGTATCGCTATCTGGGGCTGACCGTCGGCTTGGTCACCCACGACCAGGCGGGCGACGAGCGCCGCGCCGCCTACAACGCGGACATCACCTACGGCACCAACAACGAGCTGGGGTTCGATTATCTGCGGGATAACATGGTGATATATAAAAAGGATAAGGTGCAGCGCGGTCACCACTTCGCCGTGGTGGACGAGGTGGACTCCATCCTGATCGATGAGGCGCGTACCCCCTTGATCATTTCGGGTCAGGGCGACAAATCCACCAACCTGTATGAGCAGGCGGACGCGTTTGCCAAAACGCTGAAAGCCCACAAGATCAAAGAAGTGGACGCCAAGCAGGAGATGGATGTCATCGAGGGCGACTACATTGTGGACGAAAAGGCGCGCACCGCCACCCTGACGCAGGACGGTGTGAAAAAAGCTGAGGCGTTCTTCCATATCGAAAACCTGATGGATTCGGACAACGTCACCCTGCTGCACCACATCAACCAGGCGATCAAGGCGCGCGGCGTTATGACCCGCGATGTGGACTATGTCGTGAAGGACGGTCAGGTGCTGATCGTGGACGAATTCACCGGCCGTTTGATGTTCGGTCGCCGGTATAACGAGGGTCTGCACCAGGCGATCGAGGCGAAAGAGGGCGTGAAGGTGGAGCGCGAAAGCAAAACGCTTGCCACCATCACCTTCCAGAACTACTTCCGTCTGTACAAAAAGCTGTCCGGTATGACCGGTACGGCACAGACCGAATCCACCGAGTTCGAGCAGATCTACAAGCTGGATGTGGTGGAGATCCCCACCAACCGTCCGATGATCCGTAAAGACCTGCCGGACAGCGTGTATAAAACCGAAAAAGGCAAGTTCCACGCGGTGATCGACCAGATCGAAGAATGCCATAAGCGGGAACAGCCGGTGCTGGTGGGTACCATTTCGATCGAAAAATCCGAAGTGCTGTCCAAAATGCTGTCCATGCGTGGCATCCCGCACGAAGTGCTGAACGCCAAGCACCACGAAAAAGAAGCCGAGATCGTGGCGCAGGCGGGCAAACGCGGCGCGGTCACCATCGCCACCAACATGGCGGGTCGTGGTACCGATATTATGCTGGGCGGTAACCCGGAATATCTCGCCAAAGCGGAAATGCGCCGCATGGGCTTTGCCGAAGAGCTGATCGTGGAATCCACCGCTTACGGCGACACCGATGACGAAGAGATTTTGAACGCCCGCCAGACCTTCCAGGAGCTGAACGACAAATACAAAGCTGAGATCAAACCCGAAGCCGAAGCGGTGCGCGAGGCGGGCGGTTTGTTCATCATCGGTACCGAGCGGCACGAATCCCGCCGTATCGACAACCAGCTGCGCGGTCGTGCCGGTCGTCAGGGCGACCCCGGTGCCTCGCGGTTCTACCTGTCGCTGGAGGACGATCTGATGCGGCTGTTCGGCGGCGAGCGCATCAACGGCTTGATGGAAACACTTGGCATCGACGAAGATACCCCCATCGAAAACAAAATGCTGACCCGGTCCATCGAAGGCGCACAGCGCCGCGTGGAGGAGCGCAACTTCGGCATCCGCCGCAACGTGCTGCAATACGACGATGTCATGAACCGTCAGCGTGAGATCATTTACAGCCAGCGCGATCAGGTGCTGGACGGCGAAAGCGTCAAAGACAGCATCTTGAAGATGCTGGTGGATTCGTTCCACGCCAACGCCAAAACCTACACCGCGGACGAGGACCACACCCAGTGGAATCTGGAGGGTCTGCGCGACTACTTCCGCGGCTGGATCGGCACCGACGACGACTTCCAGTACACCGCTCAGGAGCTGGAGGATATGACCCCCGAAGAGATCGTGCAGCCGTTGATCGACCGTGCGCTGAAGGTGTACGAGGAGAAAGAGGAGCTGTACGGCAGCGAGATCATGCGCGAACTGGAGCGGGTGATTTTGCTGAAAACGGTGGACCGCTACTGGATGGATCATATCGACAATATGGATGAGCTGCGCAAGGGCATCCATCTGCGCGCGTATGGTCAAAAAGACCCGGTGGTGCTGTACCGTATCGAAGGCTTTGATATGTTCGACGGCATGATCGCCGCGATCCAGGAGGATACCGTGCGGCTGATGCTGACGGTGCAGATCCGCCAGGCGGAAGAGCCGAAGCGCGAGCAGGTCGCTAAAGAAACCGGCACCTCCGCCGACGGCACCGATGCGCCCCGCACCGTGCGCAAACGCGCTTCGGAAAAGGTTGGCCGCAACGATCCCTGCCCCTGCGGCAGCGGTAAAAAATACAAAAAATGCTGTGGCCGCACCGCCGGTGACAGCGAGGAATAACGCCCCAACGTTAAAAAGGTTTTGAGGTGGAGAGTATGGTTGCCAAAACTCCCGTTGAATCTGTAGAAAATCCCCAGACCGTTCCTCATACGCACTTTGACAATGCCGATATTTTGCAGCAGGAACAAAACTTCATCGATTATTACACCACCGGTGAAAGCCACCCGATACGGCTGCTGTTCAAGCTGTATCGGGGGCATTACGGCAAACTGCTGTTGTCGGCATTCTTCTTCGTTTTGAAGGTCAGCCCCACTTGGGTGCTGCCCATCGTGACCGCCAACGTGATCAACATCGCCACTCAGCACCAGCCCGGCACCGCGATCTACATTGTGTACAACATCGCGGTGGAGCTGTTTCTGGTTGCGATGAATGTGCCCACCCACTATCTGCATGTGCGGTTTTACAGCCTGGCGACCCGCAGCGTGGAAGCCGGGCTGCGCGGCGCGATGGTGCGCAAGCTGCAGCAGCTGTCCATCACTTTCCATAAAGAGATGGAATCCGGACGCATCCAGTCCAAGGTGATGCGCGATGTGGAAGCGATCGAAGCCTTTTCATCGCAGGTGATGATCTCGCTGCTCAGCATTATTCTCAACATTATCGTGGCGCTGTCGGTGGTGTTTGCCACCAACCGCACCGTGTTCGTGTTCTTCATCCTGTGCGCGCCGGTGGGCGGTTTCACCGTGCAGCTGTTCCGCAAGAACATCCGCCGCCGCAACCGCGAATTCCGCAAAGAGATCGAGCGCACCTCTGCCACTGTGATGGAAATGGTGGAACTGGTGCCGGTCACCCGTGCCCACGCGCTGGAAAACCGCGAAATCCACCGCATGACCGACCAGCTGAATATGGTCGCGGAAAAGGGCTATCGGCTGGATGTGATCCAAAATATGTTCACCGCCGCCGGTTGGGTGGTGTTCCAGTCGTTCCAACTGGTGTGCCTTGGCGTGACCAGCTTTTTGGCGTTCAACGCGGTCATCACCGTTGGTGAGATCGCGCTGTACCAAACCTACTTCAGCAACGTGGTGGGGCAGGTGTCCGCGCTGATGCAGCTGTTGCCGACGCTGACCAAGGGCACCGAATCCATCATGTCGGTGGGCGAGATCCTCAACGCCCACGACATTGAGGACAACACCGGCAAGTTCAAGCTGCGCCAGCTGGACGGCGTGTACGAATTCAAAGATGTGTGCTTCCAATACGACGAAAAAGCGCATGTTTTGAACCACTTTAATCTGAAAGTCGCCAAAGGCGAAACCATCGCGCTGGTTGGCGAATCCGGCGCGGGCAAATCCACCGTGCTGAATATCGTCATCGGGTTCAACAAACCCACCAGCGGGCAGGTGTTGATCGACGGGCACGACATCAACACTATCGACCTGCACAGCTACCGCAAGTTTTTGGCGGTGGTGCCGCAAACCAGCATTTTGTTCAACGGCACCATCCGCGAAAACATCACCTACGGTATGCCGTCGGTGACCGAAGAGCAGCTGCAGCAGGCGATCGAAGCCGCCAATCTGACCGATCTGATCGCGTCGCTGCCGGATGGACTGAACACGGTGGTGGGCGAACACGGCGGCAAGCTGTCCGGCGGCCAGCGCCAGCGTATCTCTATTGCGCGCGCCATCATCCGCGACCCGCGGGTGATCGTGTTTGACGAAGCCACCTCCGCGCTGGACAGCATTTCCGAAAAACAGATTCAAACCGCCATCAATAACCTCACCCGCGACCGCACCACCTTTATCGTGGCGCACCGGCTGTCCACCATCCGCGATGCGGATAAGATCGCCGTGCTGCGGGAGGGTCATTGCGTGGAATACGGCACTTTTGATGAGCTGATGCAGCGCAAGGGCGAGTTTTATAAAATGAAAGTCCTGCAATCCTGACGCAGGCGCAACAGAAAGGACGCATAACATGAAACTGGGTATCGTAGGTCTTCCCAATGTGGGCAAATCCACCTTGTTCAACGCCATCACCAACGCCGGCGCGCAAAGCGCCAACTATCCGTTTTGCACCATCGACCCCAATGTGGGCGTGGTCGCGGTGCCGGATGACCGGCTGACGGCGCTGTCCGAACTGTACCATCCCGACAAAGTCACCCCCGCGGTGATCGAGTTTGTGGACATTGCCGGTCTGGTCAAAGGCGCCAGCAAGGGCGAGGGGCTCGGCAACAAATTTTTGGCGAACATCCGCGAAGTGGACGCGATCGTGCATGTGGTGCGCTGCTTCGACGATGACGACATCATCCATGTGGATGGCAGTGTGGACCCGCTGCGGGATATCGAAACCATCAATCTGGAGCTGATCTTTTCGGATATGGACACCGTGTCCCGCCGGTTGGATCGCACCGTCAAGGCGATGAAAGGCGACAAATCGCTGCAAGCGGAAGTGGATTTTCTCAAACGGCTGAACGACTGGCTGGAAAGCGGTAAACCCGCCCGCTCGCTGGATATGACCGATGACGAGCGCGCAATGCTGAATTCCACCCCGCTGTTGACCGCCAAGCCGGTGATCTACGCGGCCAATATGAGCGAATCCGACTTCACCGACGGCAACCCCGACCAGAATCCCTATTTCCAAAAGGTGGCGGAGCTGGCGAAAGCCGAGGGCTCGGAAATTTTGCCGATTTGTGCCAAGCTGGAAGAGGACATCGCCGGAATGGAAGACGACGAAAAGCTGATGTTCCTGTCCGAGCTGGGGTTGGATCATTCCGGTCTGGATCGGTTGATCCAGGCGAGCTATCGGTTGTTGGGGCTGATCTCCTATCTCACCGCCGGCAAACCGGAGGTGCGTGCCTGGACTATCACCAAAGGCACCAAAGCGCCGCAGGCTGCCGGTAAGATCCACACCGATTTTGAACGCGGCTTTATTCGGGCGGAGGTTATCTCGTTCGAGGATCTGATGGCGAACGGCTCGCTGGCCGCCGCCAAGGAAAAGGGCCTAGTCCGCTCGGAGGGTAAGGAGTATGTGATGCAGGACGGCGATGTAGTGCTGTTCCGCTTTAATGTGTAAGTCGAACGCCGTTTGAGTGTATGTAGTAGGCGTTTACCGCATACGATGATGCGCCGAATGGGGCAGCGCCAGACGAATTTCGTATGATCTGGAATACAACCCCAAATGGGACTGTGTCGAATGAATCTCATATGTTCTTGAATACAAAAACCCCGCGCCGGAGATTTCCCCGGCGCGGGGTTTTGCGTCCGCCACGAATTTGTGCGTGGTTTATGGGGCGATGTGGGCATCGATCTCTACGAAGAGGAATAATGCCGGAGAAGATTCTTCGCTTCGCTCAGAATAACAGGTTGAGTAGGAATTCCGCCCGGCTCCCTCTGACGAGGGAGCTGTCGAGCGTCAGCGAGACTGAGGGAGAGATAAAGTTTTTACAACACCAAAAGCGGGCGATATTTTCTCTCTCCCTCCATTTTTTTTGCTGCGCAAAAATCTACCTCCCTCGTCAGAGGGAGGCTTGCGCCCGCCGCCAGATAACGCACAAATTTTGTTGATAGCAAATCCTCCGCAAGCCTTCCCCTTCGAGGTGATTCCCCCGCGTGCGGGGGAAATGCCGGCGTAGCCGACAAAAGGGGCCCGTCTTCGGGAGAAAAAGGTGGCGCGGCTTTACGCCGCGACGGATGAGGTGTCAATAACCTATAAATCTTTGTACAAACCGTCGGTAATCGGTAGCCTCCCTTGTGTAAAGGGAGGCGGCACAGCGCTAAGCTGTGACGGAGGGATTGTAACGAAAAGGCTCGTTCAAACGCCGTCCGATGGACGGCGACAATCCCCCAGTCATGACTAAAGTCGCGACAGCCCCCTTTACTCAAAGGGGCCATGCGCCCGCCATTAGACACAGAAAACTCACCACTTTTCCCACCTCATCCACCGCCGTTCGGCGGTCCCCCTTCCCCTCTAGGGGAAGGCTTGACGAGCCTCTTCTTCATCGACAGATAGAGAAAATTTCCTCCGAGGGGCAGGCTTTCGCCCGCCATTAGATTGCGTATATCCATGAGGCAGGCTTGTGTTCGCCGGAGATTTGTGTGTAGCGGATTCATCGCTGCCCCGCTCGGTCATTACTCGTCCGGGGCGACGAGATGCAGCAAATGCGCGATGCCGGGGATGCTTTCGCCCTGTTGGGACGAGGTGGGCGACATCAGCGCGCCGGTCGCCATAAACAGCACATTTTTCAGCTCGCGCCGCTCCATTTTTCCCAGCAAATACGAGCACAGCACCGATGCCGCACAGCCGCAGCCGGAACCGCCGGCGTGCACATCCTGCTTGGCGCGATCAAACAGCATCAGCCCGCAATCGTTGTAGTTGCCGCCCAGCTTGATCTGTTGCCGTTCCAACAGCTCTTTGAACAGCTCGCTGCCCACCGCGCCCAAATCGCCGGACAAAATCAGATCGTAATCGTCCGGCGAGGTGCCGGTGTCCTGCAAAAAGTTTTGCAGCGTATCCGCGGCGGCGGGCGCCATTGCGGCGCCCATATTGTTGGCATCGGTGATGTTCAGATCCACAATCCGCCCGATACACACATCCGCAATCTTCACCCCGCTGCCGCCCAGCCCCACCACCGCCGAGCCCGACGCGGTGGCGGTCCATTGCGCGGTTTGCGGGCGTTGACCGCCGTATTCCAGCGGAAACCGGAATTGCCGCTCGGCGGTGCAAAAGTGGGAGGAGGTGACGGCGGCGCACAGATCGGCGGCACCGCTGTCCACAAAAATGGCGGCGCACGCCAGCGTTTGCGCCATGGTGGAACACGCGCCAAACTGCCCCAGCAGCGGGATCGCGTATTCGCGCAGCCCAAAGGTGGAGGCAATATTTTGGTTCAGCAGATCGCCCGCGAACAAAAACTGAATTTGCGAGGGCGACAGCCCGGCTTTGTTCACCGCGCGGGTGAACGCTTCGCGCTGGAAGGTGCTTTCCGCCTTTTCCCAGCTTTTTTCGCCCATGGTGGTGTCCTCGAAAATCTGGTCAAAATAGCGTGCGAGCGGTCCTTCGCCCTCCTTTTTGCCCACCACGGCGGCATAGCCGAGGATGCTGGGTCGCCCCGACAGGGTGACGGTGTATTGTCCTTTGCGTTCCGGCATGGTCAGCCCTCCTTTCTTATAATAAGGACACGATATAGTAAATCAGCCCGTAAATAATGCTGGCGGTGATGCCATACACCAGCACCGGACCGGCGATGATAAACATTTTGGCGCCCAATCCGGTGACGAATCCCTCGCTTTTGAATTCGATGGCGGGGGAAACAATGGCGTTGGCGAATCCGGTGATGGGCACCAGTGTGCCCGCGCCCGCGTGTTTGGCGATGTTGTCGTACACCTGAAATCCGGTCAGCACCATGCTGATGAAAATCAGCGATACCGACGCGACCATGCGGGCATCGGTTTGCTCCAATCCCGCGTGCTGTCCCCAATCGGCAATCGCTTGTCCCAGCGCGCAAATCAAACCGCCCACCCCGAACGCCCACAGGCAGTTTTTCAACACCGGTGATTTGGGCGAGGCTTTTTTGTTCATGCGTTGGTATTCCTGGCTGGTCACTTTCAAGAAAAACGCCCCTCTTCGTCAAGTTTTGGTTAGTATGCGCGCCCGCGGGGAAAATATTCCGCCAGCTTATAGCGGGTCAGCGGGCGGTGAGCCGGTGTGTTCAGCAGCCGCCCGCGGTAATCGAACCGCGACCCATGGCACGGACAATCCCACGAACATTCTTCGGCGTTCCAGGTCAGCATACACCCCATATGCGGGCAGGTGGGCTTGACCAAAAACACCCGCCCGTCCCGCCGCCGGTACGCGCCCACCCGCTTGCCGTCGATGGTCAACAGCTTGCCCTCACCGGGATGCAGCGAGGCAAGCGATTCCTGCGGCACGCGGGCGTAGCCGCCGATATAGTGGCGCAGCACCTGCGCGTTGTTGACATAAAACGCTTTGCGGGTGGCGGTGTGGCGGGCGGGCGAAAACACCGCGGCATAAGACGGCGCAGCGCCGGTGATGCTGCCCGCCAAAATCGCGGCGGCAGTCATGCTGCCGGTCATGCCCCATTTGTTGAAGCCGGTCGCCAGATATACCGCCATGTGCGGTTGATCCGCCTGGGTATATCGCCCGATATACGGCACACCGTCGGGGGTCATGCAATCCTGTGCGGACCATCCGGCGACCACACGGCGGTCGGGATACCACGGCGCCGACCGCACCCGCAGCTGGTACAACGGGTGGCGGCTGTGCGCCACCCCGGTGCGGTGGGTGCCGCCGCCGATCAGCACACCGTTTGGGTACGGCCGCAGCGACAGATCGTGTTTGCCGGCGCCCCAGTACATTTCGGCGGGCGGTTTGACCTGTGCGACCGCCAGTACATAGGCGCGCTCCTGCCATATCCGCATAAAATAGCGCCCCGGCATATCCAAAAACGGAAAATGCGAGGTGAGCACCGCCACCGGCGTCCGCACGCGCCCGCGGGTGGTCACCACCGCCTCCTCCGAAAGCCCCACCGCCGCGGTGCGGGGACAAAAGGTGACCCCTTGCCGCCGCAGGTGGTCGGTCAGCGCATAGGCGAATTGCAGCGGATGAAAATAGCCACCGCCGGTCGTATGCAGCGCGGCGGTGACCGCAAAGGGCAGATCGGCGGTGCGATCCGCCGTAAAAGGCAGCTGCAAGCGGGCAAGCGCCTCTGCCTCCTGCTCCAATCGGCACGCGCCGTCGGTGTCGGTGGCATACACGGCGGCGGGGCAGGGGGTGTAGCCGCAGTCGATGTTCAGCTGCCGGATCAGAGTGGGAAAGGCGCGCTCCGCCTCGCGGGCGGCCGCGGCGTATTGGGCGGCGGCCGTTGCCCCGCGCTCCTGCAGCAGCTTTTGATAGCACAAGCCGTGCTGGGCGGTGATTTTGGCGGTGGTATGCGCCGTCACCCCGCCGGCGATGTCGCCCGCGTCCATCACCACGATGTCGTTCACTCCGCGCTGCAGCAGCCGGTAGGCGGTCAGCAGCCCGCACAGCCCGCCGCCGACGATCACCGCCTCGGCGCTGGCGGACAGCGCCACCGTAGGTAGCCGGCAGGAGGTGGTTTGCTGCCATAACGATACATGATCCATGAGGATCGCCTCCTTTTGCGGCTAGTATGTCCGCTTATTTGCGAAATACGCGGGGGTATGCTATACTGGATGCCATAGGTGACACCGCGCCCGGCGCGGACAGATAAGAAGGAGCGACCGTTATGGAATTGAAGATACAAAAGCTGGATGAACGCGCCAAGCTGCCGGTGCGCGCGACCCCGGGCAGCGCGGGAATGGATCTGCACGCGCTGCTGGACGAGCCGCTGACGCTGGCTCCGGGCGAGCGGGCGCTGGTGCGCACCGGTATCGCGATCGGACTGCCCTCGCCCGAAACGGTGGGGCTGGTGTTTGCCCGCAGCGGGCTGGCGGTAAAAAAAGGGCTGGCGCTGTCCAATGGCGTGGGGGTCATCGACAGCGATTATACCGGCGAGATCAAGGTGGGGCTGGTGCATCTGGGCACCGAGCCGGTCACCATCCAACCCGGCGAGCGGATCGCGCAGCTGGCGGTGATGCCGGTGCTGCTGCCGGAGATTCGCGAAGTGGACGCGCTGGACGCTACCGCGCGGGGCGCGGGCGGATTCGGTTCAACGGGGGCGGTGTGATGGCGCGCATCATTCTCGCGTCCGCCTCTCCCCGCCGGCGGGAGATTTGCGACCGGCTGGGGCTGGACTATGAGGTGATCCCCGCCAAAAGAGAAGAAGCGCTGGACCCGGCGCTGCCAATGGAACAGGCGGTGGTGCAGGTGGCGCGCGCCAAGGCGGCGGAGGTCGCGGCGGCGCATCCCGACCGGTTGGTGCTGGGGGCGGATACCACCGTGACGGTGGACGGCAAAGCGCTTGGCAAGCCGCGCGACGAGCAGCACGCCGCCGCGATGCTGAACAGCCTGCAAGGGCGGTGGCATCGGGTGATCACCGGGGTGTGGGTGTGTGCCCCCTCCGGCAGCGACGGCTTTGCCGCCTGCACCGAGGTGCGGTTTGCGCCGATGACAGCGGCGGACATCACGGCGTATATCGCCACCGGCGAGCCGATGGACAAAGCGGGCGCTTACGGCATTCAGGGAGCGGGGCTGCGGTTTGTCGAAGAGATTCGCGGCGATTTTTATGCGGTGATGGGGTTGCCGGCCGCGAGTTTGTGGGATTTTTTGAAGAAATTCCCCGAAATGGACGAATAGGACAAATGTTTCGGCATTTCTACAAACTTTTTGCGCAAAACCCGTTTACTTTTTGCAAAAGACCGACTATAATATTACAATGAGTATGGTATCCGTACGCCCAAAGCGGTGGGCGGCGGATGCCCCCGATAGATTATTTTAGACAAGGAGATGCGACCCATGAACATTGCTCTGATTGCCCACGATGCCAAAAAAGAACTCATGGTACAATTTTGCATTGCTTATTGCGGGATCCTCAGCCGCCACAATATTTGCGCTACCGGCACGACGGGCAAAATGGTGGCCGAAGCGACGGGACTGAAGATCATGCGATACCTCAGCGGCTCGCAGGGCGGCGACCAGCAGATCTCGGCGCGTATCGCCTGTGACGAAATTGACCTGCTTTTGTTTTTCCGCGATCCGTTGACGGTGAAATCCCACGAACCCAAGGAAAACGATATGTTCCGCCTGTGCGATATGCGGAACATCCCGGTGGCGACCAACATCGCTACCGCCGAGGTGCTGATTCACGGACTGGAACGCGGCGATCTGGATTGGCGCAATATTGTCAACGACGGTCATTGACCCCGCCGCGCAGTATGCCGACCCATTTTTGCGCACGCATATTGTTACGGGCGGACGCGGCATGCCTCCCCGGAGGTAAGTTGCGTCTGCCTTTTCCTGTTTTTATCCACGCTTTATTTTCCCTTTAGAAAGGATCGATGATTCATGGCGCTTATTACCAAAGCCATTCGCGGCACGCAGGATGTGCTGCCCGCCGACAGCTACAAATGGCAGCACGCGGAACAGACCGCGCTGGCGGTGGCGCGCGATTTTGGCTATCGCGAAATGCGCACGCCGGTGTTTGAACACACCGAGCTGTTCCACCGGTCGGTGGGCGAGACCACCGATGTGGTGCAAAAAGAGATGTACACCTTTGACGACAAGGGCGGGCGTTCCATCACCCTGCGCCCGGAAGGCACCGCCGGTATGGCGCGTGCTCTGCTGGAGCACGGGCTGCACAACGGCGCGCTGCCGGTCAAGGTGGCGTATATCACCTCCTGCTATCGCTACGAAAAACCGCAGGCGGGGCGGCTGCGCGAATTCCACCAGTTCGGTGTGGAATGCTTCGGCGCGGCGGCACCCACGGCGGATGCCGAGGTGATCGCGCTGGCGCGCACGGTGCTGCAATCGCTGGAAGTGGAGGGCGTGTCGCTGCACATCAACTCCATCGGCTGCCCCACCTGCCGCGCGAAATACCACGAAGCGCTGAAAGCGTATTTTGAAGCCCGCCGCGGCGAGCTGTGCGAAACCTGCCAGGGGCGGTTGGACCGCAACCCGATGCGGATCCTTGACTGCAAATCGCCGATCTGCTCCGCCATTGCGGCGGATGCGCCGGTGATGCTGGATTATCTGTGCGACGATTGCGCCGCCCACTTTGAAGCGGTGAAGGGCTGTCTGGATGCCGCCGAGATCGAATATGAGATCGACCCGCACATTGTGCGCGGACTGGATTATTACACTCGCACGGTGTTTGAATTTGTGTCGGACGCGCTGGGCGCGCAGGCGGTGGTCTGCGGCGGCGGCCGGTACGACGGACTGATCGACGAGCTGGGCGGCACGCATCTGCCGTCGCTGGGCTTCGGCATGGGGCTGGAACGGCTGCTGATGGTGATGGAAGCCAAGGGCGCGACCTTCCCGACCCCGCCGCGCTGCGAGGTGTATTTCGCCTCGATGGGCGACGAAGCCGCCAAACGCTGCTTTGCGATGGTGTCCCATTTGCGGGAGGGCGGCGTCGCCGCCGAATGCGATACCGTGGGGCGCGGGCTGAAAGCGCAGATGAAATATGCCGACAAGATCGGCGCGCGCCAGACCATTGTGGTGGGCGACAACGAGCTTGCCACCGGTATGGCGAAGATCAAGGATATGGAAACCGGCGAAACCGCCGACATTGCGCTGGATGACAGCCTGTATACCACGCTGTACAACCGGTCGCTGGATCGGCAGCTGCAGGATATGAGCGACCTGTTCGGCGAAGAGCTGCTGAACGGGATTCAGGAATAGGAGAGATCATCATGGCGGAAACATTGAAGGGATTGAAACGCACGCATTATTGCGGCGATCTGCGCGCCACCGACGAGGGCGCGGAAGTGACGGTTTGCGGCTGGGTACAGCGCCAGCGCGACTTGGGTCAGCTGATTTTTGTGGACTTGCGCGACCGCAGCGGCATTGTGCAGCTGGCATTTGACGAAACCACCGATCGCGCGGTGTTTGACAAAGCGTTTTCGGTGCGCAGTGAGTATGTGCTGGCGGCGCGCGGCCGGGTGCGGATCCGCGCGGCGAAAAACGATACCATCCCCACCGGCGATGTGGAGATCGCGGTGGAGGAGCTGCGGATTCTGAACAAAGCGGAAACCCCGCCGTTTGAGATCGTGGAACATTCCACCACCGCCGAGTCGATCCGGTTGAAATACCGCTATCTGGATCTGCGGCGGCCGGATTTGCAGCACAACATCCTGATGCGCCACCGCATCGCGAAGATCGCCCGCGACTATTTTGACGAGCACGGGTTTATCGAGCTGGAGACCCCCATGCTGATCAAATCCACGCCGGAGGGCGCGCGCGACTTTTTGGTGCCCTCGCGGCTGCACCATGGCGAATTTTACGCGCTGCCCCAATCGCCCCAGCTGTACAAACAGCTGTCGATGGTGGCGGGCTTTGACCGGTATATGCAGCTGGCGCGCTGCTTCCGCGACGAGGATCTGCGCGCGGATCGTCAGCCGGAGTTTACCCAGATCGACCTCGAAATGTCCTTTGTGGATGTGGAGGATGTGCTGGCGATCGGCGAAGGCTTTATGAAAACCGTGTTTGACAAAGCGCTGGGCGAGCAGATCACCCTGCCGCTGCCCCGGCTGACTTATACCGAGGCGATGGAGCGGTTTGGTTCGGACAAGCCGGACACCCGCTTTGGCATGGAGATCATCGACCTGACCGATACCGTGAAGGATTGCGGCTTTGGCGTGTTTGCGTCGGCGGTCAGCGGCGGCGGCACCGTGCGCGCCATCACCGCCAAAGGCGGCGCAGCCAAACTCAGCCGTAAAGAGATCGACAAACTGACCGAGTTTGTCAAGGGCATCGGCGCCAAAGGACTGGCGTGGGTGCGCTGGGTGGACGAAAAGCCCACCGCCTCGTTCGCCAAGTTTATGACCGAGGACGAGATGCAGGCGCTGCTGCAAAAAGCGGGCGCCGAGCAGGGTGATGTGGTGCTGATCGTGGCGGATACCATCAAAAAGCATGTGCTGACCACGCTGGGTGCGCTGCGGCTGGAAGTCGCGGACAAGCTGGGCATCGAACGCAGCGGCTATCAGCTGTTGTGGATCACCGAGTTCCCGTTCTTCGAGTACGACGAGGAAGCGGGTCAGTATGTTGCGATGCACCATCCCTTCACCGCGCCGCTGGACGAATGCATTGAATTTTTGGACAGCGCCCCGGAAAAGGTGTTTGCCAAAGCGTATGATCTGGTGCTCAACGGCGTGGAGCTGGCGAGCGGCTCTATCCGCATCACCGATCCGGAGCTACAGGCGCATATGTTTGCGGCGCTGGGGCTGTCGCCGGAAGAGGCGCAGCAGAAGTTCGGCTTCCTGACCGACGCGTTCCGCTATGGTGCCCCGCCGCACGGCGGCATGGGCATCGGGCTGGATCGCCTGGTGATGCAGATGCTGGGTGCGGATACGCTGCGCGATGTGGTGCCGTATCCGAAGGTGCAGAACATGACCGAGCTGATGACCGCCTGCCCGTCGGCTGTGGACGATGCGCAGCTGGAGGAGCTGGGGCTGCAGGTGCAGCCGGAGGCGTGATCCGCCCGGCGGTTCCGTTACATAACCTTCAAAGACTGTTTACAAATTTGTTTGATAAGTTTTGTACAATAAACAGCGAGAGTTTATTTTCAATATAGGAGGGATTTCCCAACCATGATCGAAGTACAACACCTGACCAAGCGGTACGGCAGCCATGTGGCGCTGCAGGATATCAGCTTTCAGGTAAACGACGGTGAGATTTTGGGCTTTTTGGGGCCGAACGGCGCCGGTAAGTCCACCACCATGAATATTTTGACCGGCTATCTGTCGGCATCCGACGGCGTGGTGCGCGTGAACGGTCACGATGTGCTGGAGGACCCCAACAAGGCGAAGTCCGAGATCGGCTATCTGCCGGAGCAGCCCCCGTTGTACATGGATATGACGGTGCGGGAATACCTGAATTTTATGTACGATCTGAAAAAGTGCGCGTTGCCCCGTACCAAGCATATTGCGGAGATCTGCCGGCTGATGAAGATCGACAATGTGTATGGGCGGCTGATCAAAAACCTGTCCAAAGGGTATCGCCAGCGGGTCGGGTTTGCGCAGGCGCTGATCGGCAACCCGCCGGTGCTGATTCTGGACGAGCCGACGGTGGGTCTGGACCCGTCCCAGATCATTGAAATTCGTTCGCTGATCAAAAGCCTCGGCAAGCACCACACCGTGATCCTCTCCTCGCACATTCTGTCCGAGATCGAGGCGGTGTGCGACCGGGTGATTATCATCAATGGCGGCAAGCTGGTGGCGGACAACACCGCCGCCGCGTTGTCCGAGCAGTTTTCGCGCGACAACCGGATGCTGCTGCGGGTGGTGGGCCCTGCCAAGGATGTGCAGGCGATGCTGTCCCGCGTGCCGGGGGTGCGCCATGTCAACGCGCTGGGCGAAAAAGAGCCGGGCGCTTACGATTTTGCGGTGATCCCGGAAGCGGGCTGCGATGTGCGCCGCGATATTTTCCAGCGGATCGCCGAGCTCGGCTGGGTGCTGCTGGGAATGCGGTCGATGCAGAAAACGCTGGAGGAGATCTTTATCACCCTCACCGGCGGCGACCACGCGGATGCAAAGGAGGCGAAGTAAATCATGGCGGCGATATTCAAACGGGAATTCAAGGCGTATTTCACTTCGCCGATCGGGTATTTTGTGTTGGCGATCCTGTTCTTTTTTGCGGGATGGTTCTTCTACGCGGGCAATCTGACGGCGAACAGCGCCGATCTGACCGGCGTGTACAGCAGCCTGTTCAGCATTGTGCTGCTGGCGGTGCTGCCGATTTTGACCATGCGGCTGTTCAGCGATGAAAAGCGGCAAAAAACCGACCAGGCGCTGCTCACTGCGCCGGTCAGCTTGACCGGTATTGTGATGGGCAAGTTTTTGGCGGCGCTGCTGCTGTATGCGCTGGGCATTGCCATCACCTTTGTGTTTGCAGTCATCATCGCGTTCCAGGTCACTCCTGACTGGATGGTGGTGATCGGCAACTACCTGGGGCTGCTGATGATGGGCGGCGCGGTGATCGCCATCGGCTTGCTGATCTCCAGCCTGACCGAGAGTATGTTCATCTCCGCGCTGGGCACCTTTGGCGTGTCCTTTGTGCTGGTGATGATGGACAGCCTGTCCACCATCTTTTCGGACAACACGGTGGTCAAAACCATCATCGACTTTTTGTCCATTTCGTCCCGGTATAACCACTTTACGCTGGGACTCATCAACTATAACGATGTCGTCTTCTTTCTCAGCATCCAGGCGCTGTTCCTGTTCTTGACGGTGCGGGTGCTGGATCGTAAGAGATGGAGCTGAGAGGGAGGTTTGCAAAGTGAACGAGTTTGACGAAAAGTTCGTGCCGGAACAGCCGGCTGACGAAACCGCGGCGCCCGCCGCGGAGACGGAAACCACCGAAACGGCGGCTCCGGAAACGGCTCCCGCTGCGGAAACCGCCCCGGCGGAGGAGATGCCCGCCAGCGACGCGGTGGACGCCGCAAAACCCAAAAAGAAAAATCAGCATCGCCGTTTGCGCTACGGCGGGTTGGCGGTGCTGGTCACGGTGTTGGTGATCGTGGGCACGGTGGTGCTCAACATTTTCGCCAATGTGCTGTTTGACCGGTTCCCGCTGAGCGTGGATATGACCTCGGACGACCGGTTCACCATTTCGCAGGAAACCCGCGATATGATCCAATCGGTGGACAAAAAGGTCGAGATCATCGGCTTCTTCAGCGAAGATACCGCGCGCAACCCCAACACCGGTTTGACCCAGATGAACACGGTGTTCAAACAGATCTACGAAACCTGGAACCAGTACGAGCGTCTGTCGGACGGCAAGGTGACGGTGAAATATGTGGATCTGACCGCCGACCCCACCTTGCAGAACCAGTATAAAAAATACGGTTCGGTGCAGGAGTGGAGCGTGCTGTTCCGCTCCGGCGAGGGCGACAATGAGCGCTATCGGCTGAAAGATATCCGGCAGGATTTTTATACCTATGAAAGCGATTCCTACACCGGCAGCCTGACCAGCTTCACCTCGCAGGTGGAGATGGCGACCGCGTCCGGCGTGAAAGCGGTGTCCGGTGACGAGGAGATGCAGGTGATGCTGCTGACCGGTCACGACGAGGACGAAGCCGCCGTGACGGCGCTGACCGATCTGTACGAGCTGAACGGCTACGCGGTGGAGCAGGTGAATCTGGCGAGCAACCAGAAAATCAGTGACAAAGCGACCACCGCGATCATCGCGGCGCCCGCCAAGGATCTGAGCGCGGCGGAGATCACCCGTTTGCGCGACTGGCTGACCAACAACGGTAAGCTGGGTCGCAACCTGATGGTGGTGATGGGCAATCTGGTCACCACCAAGGACTGCCCGAATCTGGTCGAGTTTTTGGACGACGGCTACCAGATCGAGATTACCGACAATCTGGTGGTGGAAACCGATGACAGCCGCAGTCTGATGGGCTTTGACGGCAACATCATCTACGGCGATCTGCCGGAAAGCCCGGTGCAGGATTCCGCCAAAAGCGCCGCCGTTTACAGCGGCTATCCCCGCCAGATCAAGCTGAAAGCCGGCACCGACAACACCAAAACGCTGTTTAATGTTCCGCTGGTGACCTATCCGGAAAGCTGCCAGCTGAAATCCATGACGGCGGGCGAAAACGCCAAAACCACCGCGGCGGACGAATATCCGGTCGCGGGCATGGGCATGGCGGTCAAATGGACCTATGACAACAGCGGCGAAGAGTCGGAGCAGGTGGAAACCAATGTGGTGGTGTGCAGCCAGGGCATGATCTCCGGTGCGTTCTCCACCATCTACGGCAGCCAGCAGGTGAACTTTGTGACCGCCGACGGCGCGGATAACGAATCGGTCGTGCTGGGCATCATGAACTATATCAACAATGTGGAAGACAGCGTGACTGTGTCCGGCAAAGACCTGACCCAAACGCAAACGCAGTTCACGGAAGGTACGGCATTTTGGCTTGGGTTGATCCTTGCGGTGGTGCTGCCGCTGGGTCTGCTGGTAGTGAGCCTGGTGGTATTCCTGCGGAGGAGACATCTATGAGTAAACGGGTACGCACCATTATCATTGCGCTGGCAGCGGTGTTGGTGCTGGGCGGCGGTTTGGCGGCGGTGCTGCTGCTGACCGATGCGCCCGCCGACAGCGATGCCGATTCCAGCGAGTCCACCACTCTGACACTGGTGGATAAGAGCAAGGACAAAAAAGGCGAGGAAATTGAAAAGCCCGTGACGCGGGTGGAAGTGACCACCGCGTCCGAAAGCTTTGTGCTGGCGGACAACAAGGACGGGGCACTGGCGGTGGAGGCGTATGCTGATCTGCCGATCAACTCCGACCAGGTGAGCACGCTGACCGACGCGCTGGCGACCATTTCCGCCAACCGCAAGCTGGATTCCCCGCGGGAAGCGAAGGAATACGGCTTGGATAAACCGCAGGCCACCGTCACGGTGACCTATGCCGACAAATCCACCTATGCGTTTGAGCTGGGGGATATGTCCGGCGTGTCGGACGAGGCGTATTTCCGCCCGACCGGCACCACCGATGTGTATCTGGTGGAGAAGAGTTTTGCCAACACGGTGCTGCAAAAATCCACCGCGTATATCGGCATTTCGCTGATCTCCGCGCCCGCCGTCAAGGATGACGACGAAAACGGCTCGGTGGTGATGCGGGATGTGGTGCTGACCGGCAGCGTGCGCGGCAACCAGCCGCTGACCGTGCGGCTCACCAACAGCGACGACAGCGATACCGTGTCGCTGTACACCTATCTGGTGGAAACGCCGTATTATCGCGGCGCGAACGACGAAAACGCCAAAGCGGCGTTCGACAGCGCCTATTCGCTGACGGCGGAAACGGCGTATATCGCCTATCCCACCAAAAAGCAGAAGAGCGAATGCGGGTTTGATAAACCCTATTCGGTGGCGAAGATGCACACGGCGGTCAAGACGGTGGAAACCACATCCACCACCGGCACCACCTCGCCGGGCACTACCACGTCGGCTACCGACGAGCAAAAAACCAAGTATTATAATGTGGAAAGCCACACCGTCACCGTCGGCAAAAAATCCGACGACGGCCAGTATTATGTGATGGTGGACGATCTGAATGTCATCTATCTGGTGGCGGCGGACAGCATTCCGTGGGTGGAGGTCACCTACAACGATGTTGCCAGCACCATGCTGTTTTTGGAGGACATCACCGGGGTGCAATCCATCGTGGTGACCGAAAACGGCAAAACCACCACCTTCTCGCTCACCCACGATGCCGAGGCGGAGGACAACGACGATATGCTGACCGTGAAGGTGGACGGCAAACAAACCGATACCGCCAACTTCCGCCAGCTGTATCAGGTGTTGATGGGGGTGACCCGTATCGGGACGGCGGACAAAACGCCGACCGGCACGCCGGATATGATCATCCGGATCAACCCGCTGGACAGCCGCGACAAAACGGTGGAGGCGAAGCTGTACAAAACCTCCGGCAGCCGCTATACCTGCGTGATGCTGGACGGCGATGTGTATGCGGTGGCCGCCGGTTCGGTGGAAACCGTGTCCAAGCAGATGGCAAACTATCTGAACGGCAAAGATGTTTTGGTGTATTGATGCTGCAATCCCGCCGGAGTGTATGCTCCGGCGGGATTTTTGCGCTTTTTGAACGGCGGGAGCGCCCCAACCGCCCGTTTTCCCCTTGGTTTTTGCAAAAAAAGCGGTGAAAACCGCCTGTACAAGCCACTTTTTTGAAAAATGGCTTGCATTTTTTGGCAAGGGGTGGTACACTAAGTACGGTTGAATAGTGATTGTATGTAAAGGAGTGGGGCGACCCGCTCTTTTATGTTTGATAGGGGGAATTAACGAGCATATGGCAGACAAGAAGAACGGCGGCGGAACGGTCGCGGTGTGCCGCCGGCTGGCGGAGCCTGTGGCGGCGGAGCTGGGGCTGACTCTGTGGGATGTGCGGTTCGTCAAAGAGGGCGCGACATGGTATCTGCGGTTTATCATCGACCGCGAAGAGGGCGTGTCCATGGACGATTGCGTGGCGATGTCCCGCCGCATCAACCCGATTTTGGACGAAGCGGACCCGATCTCCCACGCCTACTGCATGGAAGTGATGTCCCCCGGCGTGGAGCGCGAGCTGACCCGCCCGGAGCATTTTGAATATTGCACCGGCTGGCCGGTGGTGGTGCGGCTGATCCGTCCGGTGGACGGTGTGCGCGAATTCGCCGGTGTGCTGAAAGGGCTGGTGGATAACGAGGTGCGGTTGGAAACCGAGGACGGCGAGCGCACCTTTGCCCGCAAGGATATCAGCATGGTGCATGTGATCGATATGGACGAGGGGGAGGACCCCGCAGACGACAGCGACGACGGAGCCGACGGCTCCGCAGAATAGGGAGGACAACGGAAAATGGCTAAGATAGCGAAAAACGACGAATTTTTTGAGGCATTGGCATTGCTGGAAAAGGAAAAGGGCATCTCGGGCGAATATCTGCTGGAAAAAATCCGCGCCGCCATCATCATCGCGATCAAACGCGATTTCGGCGGTAAGGATAACATCTCGGTGATTATGGACCCCGATACCCACGAGTTCGCGGCGTCTATCCGCAAAACGGTGGTGGACGAGATCGAAGATCCCGATCTGGAAATGCTGCCGGAGCAGGCGCAGCGCTATTCCGCCAACGCCAAGGTCGGCGATGTGGTGGAAATTCAGCTGGAAACCAAGCAGTTCGGCCGCATCGCGGCGCAGACCGCGAAGCACGTTATCCGCCAGGGCATCCGCGAGGCGGAGCGCGGCCAGCAGATGCAGGAATTCCAGCGCCGCAATCAGGAGCTGGTGACCGCGCTGGTCACCCGCGTGGACCCGCACACCGGCGCCGCCACCGTGGAGATCGGCAAAGCCGAAGCGGTGCTGCCGCAAAGTGAGCAGATCGAAGGCGAAACGCTGCACGAAGGCGACCGCGTGAAGGTGTATGTGGTGGATGTGCGCGAAACTGAAAAAGGTCCCCGCGCGCTGATTTCCCGCACCCATCCGGGTCTGGTGAAACGCCTGTTTGAAATGGAAGTGCCGGAGATTTTCGGCGGCACGGTGGAGATCAAAGCCATCTCGCGTGAGGCGGGTTCCCGTACCAAAATGGCGGTGCTGGCGCACGATGCCAATGTGGACGCGGTGGGCGCCTGTATCGGTCCCCGCAGCTCCCGCGTGGCGGGCATTGTGGAAGAGCTGGGCGGCGAAAAGATCGACATTGTGGAATACAGCGAGGATCCCGAAACCTTTATCGCGGCGGCGCTTGCGCCCGCCAAGGTGCTGTCGGTGACGGTGGATCCCGAGGGCGCGAAGAGCTGCACCGTGACGGTGCCGGATTCGCAGCTGTCGCTCGCGATCGGCAACAAGGGTCAAAACGCCCGTCTGGCGGCGCGCCTGACCGGATGGAAGATTGATATCCGCCCCGAAAGCGGATTTTACGGCGAGGGCGCGGAGGAATAAACCGCGCGCGCTCGCATTACGATAAGGAAGGGAGGCACCCGGATGAAAACGCGCAGAATCCCGCTGCGGAAATGTACCGGATGCGGGGAAATGAAGCCCAAAAAAGAGCTGGTGCGGGTGGTCAAAAGCCCGGAAGGTGACATATCGCTGGATTTGACCGGCAAAAAACCGGGTCGCGGCGCGTATGTGTGCCCCTCTCTTGCCTGCTTGCAGGCCGCCCGCAAGGCGCGGCGGCTGGAAAAAGGATTTGCCTGCCGTATACCCGACGAGGTGTACGACCGGATGGAGGAGGAGCTGAGCGGACATGACGGATAAACTCATTGGTCTGCTCGGTATTTGCCGCCGGTCGGGACATTTGGCGATCGGGTGTGATGCTGTGACCGGCTGGATACAGCACGGCAAGGCTCGGGCAGTGGTGTTGACCGCGGATTTGTCGGTCAAGACCGAAAAGGAAATACGCTTCACGGCGGAAAAGCATCCGACCACGCTGCTGCGCACCGCGCTCACCAAAGAGCAGGTGGGGCAGGCACTCGGGATGCAAAAGCCGGTGGGAGTTGTGGCCACGGACGACCGTGGATTTGCGGCAGCGTTTGAAAAGAACTGCCCGGACAGACAGGAGGAAGATGCCATATGATGATAAAGTACCGTGTGAATGAGGTGGCCCGCGACTTCGGGGTGCCCGGCAAAGAGATAATCAAGCTGCTGGAACAGTACACCGGCACCACCAAAAAGAGCCAGACCGCGTTGGAAGAAAACGAGCTGGACATTATTTTTGAACATTACACCCAAGCGCATCAGGAGGACAACTTTGACCGCTACTTTGCGGTAGCGGCGGAAGCCGAAAAGAAGCGCGAAGAGGAAAAAGCCGCCAAACGCGAGGCGGAAAAGGCGGAAAAAGCCGCCAAAGCGGCTGCCGAAAAACCGGCGGTCAAGGGCGCGGCTCCGGCGGCTGCCGAAAAACCGGCGAAAAAGGACAAAGAGGACAAACCGCATCCGGCGAAACCGGCGGTGGAACGCCGCACGGTGGATACCCGCCGTCCGCAGCAGATGAACGCGCACAAGTACGACGAAAAGTTCGATACCATGGCGCAGAGCACCTCCAAGGGCGGTCGCGGCGACTTTGGCCCCCGCAAACAGAAGATCAACCAGAAATCGCAGCAGTATCGCAAACCGCACGGTCGCCGCGAAACTGAGGCGGAGCGGATGAAACGCATCCAGCTGGAACGCCAGAAAAAACCGATCACCATCACGGTGGGCGACACCATCACGGTGAGCGAGCTGGCGATGCGGCTGAAAGTGACCGTGTCCGAAGTCATCAAAAAGCTGATGATGATGGGCATGATGGTCACCGCCAACGAGGAAGTGGATTTCGACACCGCCTTCCTGGTGGGCGAAGAGCTGCACGCCAAGGTGGAGCGCGAAGTGGTGGTCACCATTGAAGAGCGCATTATTGATGACAGCGAGGATACCGATCAGGATCTGCAGCCCCGCGACCCGGTCGTGGTGGTGATGGGCCACGTTGACCACGGTAAAACCTCGATTTTGGATGCCATCCGCAAAACCAATGTCACCGGCGGCGAGGCCGGCGGCATCACCCAGCATATCGGTGCGTATCAGGTGGTCGTGAACGGTCAGACCATCACCTTCCTGGATACCCCCGGTCACGCCGCCTTCACCTCGATGCGGGCGCGCGGTGCACAGGTGACCGATATCGCGATTCTAGTGGTCGCGGCGGACGACGGCATTATGCCCCAGACGGTGGAAGCGATTAACCACGCCAAAGCGGCGGGCGTTTCCATTGTGGTGGCGATCAACAAAATGGATAAACCCGAAGCCAATCCCGACCGGGTGAAACAGCAGCTCACCGAGTATGAGCTGGTTCCCGAAGAGTGGGGCGGCGATGTGATCTGCGTGCCGGTGTCGGCGAAAACCGGCGAGGGCTTGGATACCCTGCTGGAAACGGTTCTGCTGGTCGCCGAGGTGAAAGAGCTGAAAGCCAACCCCGATCGTGCCGCCAAGGGTACGGTGATCGAAGCGCGGCTGGATAAAGGCCGCGGCCCCATTGCGACGGTGCTGGTGCAAAACGGCACGCTGCACACCGGCGATGTGCTGGTGGCGGGTATGGCGGTCGGCCGTGTGCGCGCGATGGTGAACGACAAAGCCGAAAAAGTGACCGAAGCCGGCCCCAGCGTGCCGGTCGAGATCATGGGTCTGGACGAGGTGCCGACGGCGGGCGATGTGTTCGACGCGGTGTCCGACGAGCGCCTGGCGCGCGAATTGGTGGAGCAGCGCAAGCAGGCCGCCAAGGAAGAGCAGTTCAAGCAGTATCAGAAAGTTACGCTGGATAACCTGTTTGACCAGATGCAGCAGGGCGAGATGAAAGAGCTGAACATCATCGTGAAAGCCGACGTTCAGGGCTCGGTGGAAGCGGTGAAGCAGTCGCTGGAAAAACTGTCCAACGACGAAGTGCGGGTGCGGGTGATCCACGGCGCGGTGGGTGCTGTCAGCGAAAGCGATGTTATGCTGGCGGATGCGTCCAACGCGATCATTGTGGGCTTTAACGTGCGCCCCGAACCGCTGGCGCAGGCCGCGGCGGAGCGCAGCGATGTGGATATGCGGATGTACCGCGTGATCTACGACTGCATCGAGGAGATCGAATCCGCGATGAAGGGTATGCTCGCGCCCAAGACCCGCGAAGTGCTGCACGGTCGTGCCGAAGTGCGCCAGGTGTACAAGATCACCAATGTGGGCACCGTGGCGGGCTGCTATGTGACCGACGGCAAGGTGTACCGCAACGATCTGCTGCGGGTGGTGCGGGACGGCATCATCATCGCCGACGACAAGATGGTGTCGCTGAAACGCTTTAAGGACGACGCCAAAGAGGTTGCCCGTGGATTTGAATGCGGTATCGGTTTGGAGCATTTCAACGATATCAAAGAGGGCGACATCTACGAAACCTATGTGATCGAGGAGTATCGGGACTAATCGCCCCGACAGCGAAAGGAGAATACCATGTCCGGTTATCGTATGGATAGAACCAGCGAGGATATTATGCGGGAGCTGACCGCGATTCTGCGGCGGGTCAAAGATCCGCGCGTGGCGGATGCGATGCTCAGCATCGTGCGGGTGGAGGTCACCAACGATATGTCCTATGCCACGGTGTATGTCAGCGCGATGGAGGGGATGGACACCGCGAAAAAAGCGGTGGAGGGACTGAAATCGGCGGCGGGCTTTATGCGCCACGCCTTGGGCGAGGCGCTGCGGCTGCGGCATGTGCCGGAGCTGCGCTTTGTGGCGGATGATTCCATTGCCTACAGCGCGCACATTGCGCAAACGCTGGCGGATATAGAAAGAGGCGGACAGGATGAGTAAACCCGTAACGGTGGCACAGACCGCCGCGTGGCTGAAAGAGCAGGATCGCATTTTGATCCTGATGCACCAGTATCCCGACGGCGATACCATCGGATCGGGGTTTGCGCTGTGCCGGGCGCTGCAGGCGCTCGGCAAAACGGTGCGCACCGCGTGTCACGATGTGATTCCGGAAAAATATGCGTATATGACCGATGGCGTGCCGCAGCCGGCGTTTGAGCCGGATGTGATCGTCGCGGTGGATGTGGCGGACCCGAAGCTGCTGGGCGAGAGCTTGCAGCCGTTGGGCGACCGGGTGGCGTTGTGTATTGACCACCACGGCTCCAACAAGCAGTACGCCCGGCAGCTGCTGCTGGACGCGAACAGCACCGCCGCCGCCATGTTGGTGGCGCAGGTGATCGACGCGCTGGGAGTGGAACTGGATCGGGCGATGGCGGAATGCCTGTACACCGGTGTGGCGACCGACAGCGGCTGCTTCAAATACTCCAACACCGATGCGGCGGCGCATCGGCTGGCGGCGCGGATGATCGAGCTGGGCGCACGCATCGAGATGATCAACCGCGAGATGTTCGATGTCAAATCCCGCGCGCGGGTGGAGCTGGAGCGGCTGGCGCTGGAAAGCATGGAGTTCCATTGTCACGGCAAGGTGGCGTTTATGGCGATCACCAACGATATGATCGCCCGCAGCGGTGCGGTGGAAAACGACATGGAGGGCTTGGCGCCCATCCCGCGCCAGATCGAAGGCGTGTGGGTCGGTGTGACGCTGCGCCAGAAGGCCGACGGCTCGTATAAAGTGAGCGTGCGCACCGGCACCCATGCCGATGCCTCTGCCATTTGCGACCGGTTGGGCGGTGGCGGTCATATGCGCGCCGCCGGTTGCGCGCCGCAGGGCGACAAAGCCGCGGTGATTGACCAGCTGCTGGAGGCGATCCGGCAGGCGGTGCCGCGGGTGAACGAATAAACATACACAGCCCTGCCCTTTCGGCGGGGCTGTTTTTCCCATTACCAAGCGGGGCAACCCGCCGCCCCGAAAGCGGGGCGATCAACGGCGAAGGAGACGGGTATGGACGGACTGTTGTGTTTGGATAAACCGGCGGGGATGACCTCGTTTGCCTGCTGCGGGGCGCTGCATCGGTGGCTGCACATCAAAAAAATCGGTCACGCCGGCACGCTGGACCCGAACGCGACCGGGGTGCTGCCGCTGCTGGTGGGGCGGGCGACACGCGCGGTCAGCCTGCTGCCCTGCCACGACAAAGCGTATACCGCAACCCTGCGGTTCGGTTATCGCAGCGACACGCTGGATGTGTGGGGGCAGGTGGAGCCGACCGGTGGCGCACTGCCGACCGAAGAGACGATCGACGCGGCGCTGCCCGCCTTTCGCGGCGAAACCATGCAGGTGCCGCCGATGGTATCGGCGCTGAAAAAAGACGGTGTGCGGCTGTACGATCTGGCGCGCCAGGGAGTGGAAGTGGAGCGCGAGGCGCGTCCGGTCACCATCTATCGGCTGGAAAAGCGCGGCTATGATCCGGTGGCGGGCGAGCTGACGCTGGATTGCCATTGCTCCGCCGGCACCTATATCCGCACGCTGTGCGACGATTTGGGGCGGACACTCGGCTGCGGTGCGGTGATGATCGCGCTGCGGCGCACCATGGCGGCGGGCTACACGCTGTCGCAATGCCTGAGCTGGGACGAGGCGGAGGCACTGGCGGCGCAGGACAAGCTGGCGGAACGGCTGCTGCCGGTAGAATCGGCGTTTGCCACCTTGCCGGAGGTGACGGTGTCGGCGGCGCAGGCGGTGCGGTTCCAAAACGGCGGCGCATTGGCGCTCGACCGGCTGAAACAGCCGATCGACGGGATGACACGGGTGAAAGCGCCGAACGGCACTTTTTTGGGGCTGGGCGCGCCGAAAAATGGCGAGCTGGCCATTGCTTATGTTATGAGAGAGGAAAACGCATGAAACACTATGCCTATCCACAGGATCAGCCGCCCCGCCTTCCGCGGGCGCTGGCGCTGGGCGTGTTCGAGGGGTTGCATATCGGGCACCGCGCCGTCATTTGTCAGGCGGCGGGGCGCAGCGGACTGACCGCCGCGGTGTTCACCTTTGCGGGACGGCTGCCCAAAGGCGAGGGCGGCGCGCTGCTCACTGCCGAGCGGCGGGATGCGCTGCTGACCGATATGGGGGTGGAGGAAACCATCACCGCCGATTTTGAGGCGATCCGCGATCTGTCGCCGGAGGCGTTTGTGCGGGATGTGCTGCGCGAACAGCTGGATGTGCGGCTGGTGACCTGCGGATTCAACTTCCGGTTTGGCAAAAACGGCGCCGGAACGGTGGATACGCTGCGCACGCTGGGCGCGGCGCACGGCATCGAGGTGATCGCCGTGCCCGCTGTGGAGGTGGACGGACAAGCCGTCAGCACCAGCCGCATCCGACTGTGTTTGCAGGCGGGGGATATGCCGCTGGCGAACCGGCTGCTGGGGGTGCCGTTTACGCTGGATTTCCCGGTGGTACACGGTCGCCGGTTGGGGCGGCAGCTGGGGGCGCCCACCATCAACCAGCCGCTGCCCGCCGGATTTGTGCAGCCCCGGTTTGGGGTGTATGCCGCCGCCGTGGAGGTGGCGGGGCAGGTCACCTATGGCGTGACCAATATCGGGGTCAAGCCCACCGTGGGAGCAGATTCTCCACTGGCGGAAACATGGATCCCCACATTCGCGGGCGATTTGTACGGTCAGCGGGTGCGGGTGACCCCTATCCGCTTTTTGCGGGCGGAAACCGCGTTTGATTCGCTGGACGCGCTGCAGCAACAGATTCACCGCGACGGCGCATCGGCGCGCACGGCGGTGCTGGGCGACGATCAAACCGGGCTGCAAGCGGTGCTGTTCGATTTTGACGATACGCTGCAAGACCGCGCCCGCGCGTTTTCGCGCTATGCGCGGGAGTTTTTGACCCGCTATTTCCCCGCGCTGCCCGCCCCCGAGCGGGAGCGACGGCTGGGCGAGATGATCGACCGCCAAAACGGCGGCTATGTCGACTATGTGCAGTATTTTCGCGAGCTGCAGCAGGCGTGGGGATGGGAAAACGCCCCCTCGCCGGAACAGCTGACTGCCGAATGCCGCTGCCTTTTCAGCCGCTACACCGCACTGTATCCGGAAAGTGCCGGTTTGCTGCGTGCTTGTCGGCGGCGCGGACTGAAGGTGGGGGTGGTGACCAACGGTCCGTCGCTGCTGCAGCACCGCAAGCTGGATTTTTCCGGGCTGCGCCCGCTGCTGGATGTGGCGGTGGTGTCCGGTGACGAGGGTGTGCAAAAGCCGGAAGCGGAAATTTTTCGCCGCGCCGCTGCCCGCATCGGGGTGTCGCCCCGATGCTGCGCCTATGTGGGGGATCATCCGGTCAACGATGTACGCGGGGCGCTGGCAGCCGGGATGGTGCCGGTGTATATTCACGCCACCGACCGGTTGGGAACCCCGCCGGCGGGGGTGACTACCCTTTCGCATATTCGCGAGCTGCCGGAGCTGCTGGAAAATGCGGATTTTCTCAAAAAATTTCCGGAATAAGGGGTTTACATCCCCGCCGGGGTATGCTATAATGCATTCTGCGTGTAGTGAACGCGCCATCCCTCACCCGGACCGCGGAGTATGCCTGCTGCGGCAGGAATCACCTGTTCCCGGCGCTGGGTCTGCGGATAAAATTTTGAATGAGGTGAAGACTTATGATGCTGCCCGAAGAAAAAACTGCGATCATGAAAGAGTATGCGACCCACGAAGGAGACACCGGTTCTCCCGAAGTGCAGATCGCTGTTCTGACCCGCCGTATTGCTGACCTGACCGAGCACCTGAAGACCCATAAAAAGGATCATCACTCTCGTCGTGGCCTGCTGAAAATGGTCGGTCATCGCCGCAACCTGCTCAACTACTTGATGAAGAAAGATATCAATCGGTATCGTGCCATCGTTGAGAAGCTGGGTCTGCGCAAATAAGATCGTGTGAGAGGCAGGAGAGGGGACTCTCCTGCCTCATCCTGTAAACATGGCATTTTCCGGGGCTTGTGTCGGATTTTAGCGATGAAACAAACGCTCAATCCTGTGGCTGAACGCTTGTTTTATTGCTAAATGTTCGGGACAGCTCCGGTGGCAAATAAAACATTGGAGGTATATTATGTTCGAGAACTACAAAGTGTTCGAAACCACGCTGGCGGGTCGCCCGCTGGTGGTGGAAACCGGCAAAGTGGCTCAGCTCGCCAACGGCTCCTGCCTAGTTCGCTACGGTGAAACTGTGGTGCTGTGCGCCGTGACGATGTCCGCCAAACCCCGCGATGGCGTGGATTTCTTCCCGCTGTCGGTGGATTATGAAGAAAAACTGTACGCGGTGGGCAAAATCCCCGGCTCGTTCCAGCGCCGCGAGGGTCGCCCCTCTGAAAAAGCGATCCTCACCTCCCGCGTGATCGACCGCCCCATCCGCCCGCTGTTCCCCAAGGATATGCGCAACGATGTGTCGGTGGTGTGCACGGTGATGTCGGTGGATCCCGACTGCCCGCCGGAAACCACCGCGATGATCGGTGCGTCCATCGCGATCGCGATTTCGGAAATCCCGTGGGACGGCCCGATCTCCGGCGTGGTCGTGGGTTTGGTTGACGGCAAATATGTCATCAACCCCACTGCCGAGCAGGAAGCGCGCTCCGAGATGCACGTCACGGTCGCGTCCACCGCGGATCTGGTTGCCATGATCGAAGCCGGCGCCAACGAAGTGGACAACGACACCATGTTCGACGGCATTATGGCGGGTCATCAGGCCAACCAGCAGATCGTGGAGTTCATCAACTCCATCGTGGCGGAGATCGGCAAAGAGAAAATCGCGTTCGTGTCCAACGATCCCGAACCGGCGATGTACGAAGCGGTCAAGGATTTTGCGATCGAAGATGTCCGCCGTGCGCTGGATACCGATGACAAACGCATCCGCGACGAGCGCCTGCTGCCCATCTATGCGGCGGTGCACGAGAAATTCGATGCGGAATATCCCGAGCAGGAAGCCAAACTGGACGACTGCCTGTACAAGCTGCAAAAATTCGTGGTGCGCCGCTGGCTGCTGGATGACGGCAAGCGCGTGGACGGTCGCGGCATCGACGAGATTCGTCCGCTGGCTGCCGAAGTGGGCATTCTGCCCCGCACCCATGGTTCGGCGCTGTTCACCCGTGGTCAGACCCAGGTGCTGACCACCGTGACGCTGGGTTCCTCCGGCGATGCGCAGCTGCTGGACGGTATCGACAACGAAACCGAAAAACGCTATATGCACCACTACAACTTCCCGTCCTATTCGGTGGGCGAAACCAAACCCTCCCGCGGCCCCGGCCGTCGTGAGATCGGTCACGGTGCACTGGCCGAGCGGGCGCTGCTGCCGGTGATTCCGTCGGTGGAAGATTTCCCCTACACTCTGCGTCTGGTCAGCGAGGTCGTGTCCTCTAACGGTTCCACCTCGCAGGCGTCGATCTGCGGTTCCACGCTGGCGTTGATGGATGCCGGTGTGCCGATCAAAGCGCCGGTGGCGGGCATCTCCTGCGGTCTGGTGACCGAAGGCGACCGCTTTATGACCATGGTGGATATCCAGGGTCTGGAAGATTTCTTCGGCGATATGGACTTTAAGGTGGGCGGTACTCACAAGGGTATCACCGCGATCCAGATGGATTTGAAGGTGCACGGTCTGACCCCCGCGATCATCCGCGAGGCGCTGGATAAAACCTACAAAGCGCGTCTGTATATTCTGGACGAGATCATGCTGAAAGCCATTTCGCAGCCCCGCGAGGAGCTGTCGAAATATGCGCCCAAGATGCTGAGCACCAAGATCGATGTGGACAAGATCCGCGAGGTTATCGGTAAAGGCGGCTCGGTCATCCAGAAGATCCAGGCGGAGTGCAACTGCAAGATCGACATCGAGGAGGACGGCAATGTGTTCATTTCCGCCACCGATATCGACGATGCGAAGCGCGCGCTGATGGTGGTGGAAACCATCGCGAAGGATCCCGAGATCGGCGCGATCTACAAGGGCAAAGTCACTCGTCTGATGACCTTCGGCGCGTTCGTGGAGATTGCTCCCGGCAAAGAGGGTCTGGTGCACATCAGCCGCTTGGATGTCAAACGCGTCGAGCGGGTGGAAGATGTGGTCAATGTCGGCGACGAAGTGCTGGTCAAGGTCATCGAGATTGACGAGCAGGGTCGTTTGAACCTGTCCCGCCGCGATGCGCTGATCGAAGTCGAGGGTCTGACGCCGGAAAACACCGTGTCGGATCACCGTCCGCCTCGCCGCGAGGGTGGTCATCGTCCGCCCCGCCGCAACGGCTAAGAGAATACGCACAAAAAGCCCGCCGCGGATGCTCCGCAGCGGGCTTTTTTCGGGAAAGAGGGAAAATCATGCTGTTTGATTCGTTGCCGTCGCGCTTTATCGAGCGGATGCAGCGGCTGTATGGGGCGGACACCGCTGCTGTGCTGGCGCAGGAGGGTGCCCCCGCCCGCGGGCTGCGGGTGAACACGCTGAAATGCACGGTGGGGCAGTTCCGCGCGCTGTGGCAGGGCGCGGCGCAGCCGGTCGCATTTTGCCCCGAGGGGTTTCAGGTGGACGCGGCGTTTAAGGCGGGTGCCGACCCGCTGCACCATGCGGGCGCGTATTATATGCAGGAGCCGTCCGCCATGTCGGCGGTCACGGTGCTGGCACCCCGCCCGGGCGAGCGGATTTTGGATCTGTGCGCCGCGCCGGGCGGCAAATCCACCCAAATTGCCGCGGCGCTGGGCGGCAGCGGATGGCTGTGGAGCAACGAATATGTGCGCGCCCGCGCCAAGGTGTTGGCACAGAACATCGAGCGGTGCGGGGTGCGCAATGCGGTGGTGTCGTCGGCGGATGCCTCGCTGCTGGCGGGGCGGCTGGAGGCGTTTTTTGACGGGGTGCTGGTGGATGCCCCCTGCTCCGGCGAGGGGATGTTCCGCAAAGAGCCGGCGGCGCTGGAGCATTGGAGCGAGGAGAATATTCGCCTGTGTGCCGCGCGGGGGCGGGAGATTTTGGATGCCGCCGCGGCGATGGTGCGCCCCGGCGGGCGGCTGGTGTTTTCCACCTGCACCTTTGCGCCGGAGGAAAACGAGTGCCAGATTGCGGCTTTTCTTATGCGGCATCCGGAGTTTGAACTGGTCGACCCCGGCGTGAGCTTTGGGCGACCGGGATTGTCGTGGGGGCAGGTGGCGGCGTTCGCCGCCGACGCGACCGCCCCCGCTGCCGATTTGACCCTTTGTCGCCGCATCACCCCCGCCGATGGGGGAGAGGGGCACTTTGTCGCCTTGCTGCACCGGCGCGGGGAGAACACCGGTGCAGCCGCGGTGGCGGCACCCGCCAAGGCGGATGCTGTCGCGCGGGAGGCAACAGCGCTGTATGCCGACTGCTTTGCGGATGAGCCGCAGGGGCGGTTCGCAGTGTACGGGCAGCAGGTGCATCTGCTGCCGCCGGAGCTGCCGGAACTCGGCGGGCTGCCCATTGTGTCGGCCGGCTTTGCCGTGGCGGAGCTTTGCAAAAACCGGTTGGAGCCCTGCCACGCCGCGTTTATGGCGGCGCGCGCGGCGGATTGCCGCCGGTTGGTGAATTTGACCCGCGATGACCCGCGCGTGACCGCGTTTTTGCGCGGCGAACAAATCGAGGCACCGGATGATCTCAAGGGTTGGACCGCAGTGGCGGTGGAGGGGATCACCCTCGGGTTTGGCAAGGTGAGCGGTGGTACGCTCAAAAACCGTTACCCAAAGGGCTTGCGCCTGCTCGCCCGATAATACGGATAAAAAAGCAAAACCCACGCGGGTTTTGCTTTTTTTAATAATGCGAAAAAGTGCTAAAAACCGGAAAAACTCGTCTAAAAACAGGAAGATATTGCTGCTTTATTATGCTATACTGCCCTTAACATGGATTGTTGCACCGCTTGTGCGCCGACAAGGAGGCTTTTTTATGAAACTGACCAGCTACACCCGCACGCCGCACGGCATTATCATCCAGACCGATCACGGCACCCGGCTGCGGGTAGAGGCGTTCCGCCGCGATATTTTGCGGCTGTCCTATACCAAAGAGCAGTTTTCCGACACGCCCGGCGATGTGGTGACCGCCACGGCAGCGGACATTCCGTTCACGGTGGAGGAGCAGGGCGCATATCTTACCTTTTCGACCGGCACCGCCGCGGTCGAGATCAAAAAGACCACCTTTGCGGTGCGGTTTTTGCGTGACGGCAAGGAGCTGACCCGCCTCAGCCACTGGGGCATGCAGCTGCGGGATACCACCATCACAGTGCCGCATTACACCGCCGACCGCACCACCACCGATAAGCTGCGCCACACCGGCACCGACGAGCTGCCCGGCTTCAAATTCTATCTCTCGTTTGACTTTGCGCCGGACGAGCAGATTTACGGGCTGGGGCAATACGGCACCGGCGCGTTCAACCGCCGCGACTGGCCGGTGTATCTGTACCAAACCAACAACTTTGCACCGGTGCCTTTTTTCGTGTCCTCGCGCGGCTACGGTGTGTTGGTGGATACCGGGGCGTTTTCCTCCTTTACCCGCGACACCTTTGGCACCACCTTTTACACCGATGCGGTGGAGATGGGGGATTACTATTTTATCGCCTCCACAAACGGTGACGACGCGGTGCGCGGCTATCGCACCCTGACCGGCGCGGTGCCGATGATGCCGAAATGGCTGTTCGGCTATGCCCAAAGCAAGGAGCGTTACAGCACCCAGCAGGAGCTGTTGGACATTGTGGGCGAATATCGCCGCCGCAAGGTGCCGCTGGATCTGATCGTGCAGGATTGGAGCTATTGGCCGGAGGACACCTGGAGCGATAAATCGTTTGATGCCAGCCGCTATCCCGACCCGACCGCGCTGTGCGAGCAGCTGCATCAGCAGCATACGCACACCATGATCTCGGTGTGGCCCAACACGCGGGGCGGCGACTGCTTCCGCGAGCTGTTTGACAAGGACCAGCTGATGACCGACGAGGGCACCTACGGCGGCGGAGGCGTGTACAATGTGTTTGACGATGCGGCGTGCGACACCTATTGGAACCAGCTGGAGCGCGGCATTTTCCGTCATGGATTTGACGCGTGGTGGTGCGATGCCAGCGAGCCGTTCGAGCCGTGCTACGGCGCGTATATCGAGGCGGACGAGGCCAAGGCCGTGGCGCTGGATACCTATAAGCATTGGATGGACAGCCGCCGCATCAACCTGTTTTCGCTGCTGCACAGCCGCAATGTCTACACCCACCAGCGCGCGGTGTGCGAGGATAAGCGGGTGGTCAATCTGACCCGCTCCGGCTACGCCGGACAGCAGCGCTACGCCACCATCGTTTGGAGCGGCGATATTGAAGGCTCATTCTGGGAGATGAAAAAGCAGATCGCCGAGGGCGTGAACTTTTCTGCCTCCGGGCTGCCGTATTGGTCGCTGGATATCGGCGGCTTCTGGTCAAAAGCGGGCGACGCGCGCTTTAACGCCGGCAGCGATTATCACAACAACACTGATCCCGGCTATCGCGAACTGTATACCCGCTGGCTCCAGTTCGGGTGCTTTTTGCCGGTGTTCCGGTCGCACGGCACCTGTTTTGCGCGCGAGATCTGGCGCTTTGGCGATGAGGGCGGGATGTTTTACGAGGCGGTGCGCCGGTTTATCGAGCTGCGCTATCGGCTGATCCCGTATCTGTATTCCACCGCGTGGCAGGTCACCCGCCACGGCGACAGCTTTTTGCGCCCGCTGGCGTTTGATTTTGCGGGCGACCCGCAGGCGCTGGCGCAGGACGAAAGCTATCTGTTCGGGCGCGCCTTTTTGGTCAGCCCGGTCACCACGCCGCAATATTACGAGGGCGCGGATATGCCGCTGGATGCCCCCAAAACCAAGGATGTGTACCTGCCCGCCGGTGCGGATTGGTACGATTTCTGGACCGAGCAGCGGTTCGGCGGCGGTCAAACCGTGACGGTGGATACCCCCATCGACCGGATGCCGCTGTTTGTGCGGGCGGGCAGTATTGTGCCCACCACTGCTGTGATGCAGTATGTGGATGAGATCCCCGATGCGCCCTACACCGTGACGGTATATCCCGGCGCGGATGCGGTGTTCACGGTGTATGAGGACAGCGGCGACGGCTACGCCTACGAATCCGGTGCGTATGCGGAATACGATCTGGCATGGGACGATACCGCCCGCGTGTTGACCGTGTCGGCGCGGCGCGGCGGGTTTGACGGTATGTGTGCTGCGCGCGAGCTGCAGGTGCGGATCGTGGGTGGTGGCGAGCGTACCCTGACCTACACCGGCGAGCAAACGGAGGTCGTTTTTTAACGGCGTTTTTAACGGAATTTTAACAGCATTTTAACAGCAAAAACAGCTCAACAGGCTATCTGTTGGGCTGTTTGCCTATATTTTGACCTCCGCGGACGCTATATATTGACACTGGCGCGAAATTGCCCCGAAAAATATGAACAAATTTTTAAGTTTTCCTTGACAGGCGTGGGTCGAATTCGGTAGAATAGAAGTGCATTTTGTGACACGGCAAAAGTCTTCGCGACCTTTTTCGTGTCACATATAATTTTCAAGGAGGGATTTCTCTTGGAAAAGCTGTTTAAGCTTAAGGAGCACAACACCGATGTCCGCACCGAGATCATGGCGGGTATCACCACGTTCCTGTCCATGGCGTACATTTTGGTGGTTAACCCCAATATTTTGAGCGCCGCGGGCATGGATCATGGTGCCGTTTTCCTGGCAACGGCCGTATCGGCGGCGATCGCGACCCTGTGCATGGCGTTCTTCGCCAATATGCCGGTGGCGCTGGCGTCCGGTATGGGTCTGAACGCCTACTTCGCCTACACGGTCTGCCCCATGCTGACCGAAGACGGCGTGGCGGATCCGTGGCGTGTGGCTCTGTTCGCCATCCTGGTCGAAGGTATCATCTTCATCGTCATGTCGCTGTTCAAATTCCGTGAAACGCTGGTCAACACCGTTCCGGCCAACCTGAAATATGGTATCACCGCCGGTATCGGTCTGTTCATCGCGCTGGTCGGTCTGAAAGGCGCCGGCGTTGTGGTGGGCGACAGCTCCACGCTGGTCAACATGGGCGATATGAGCCGCCCCGAGTTTGTGCTGGCTGTGGTTGGTCTGCTGGCGATCGCGGTTATGTGGCACTTCAAGGTCAAAGGCGCGATCCTGTGGGGCATCCTGATCACCTGGGTGCTGGGCATCATCGCGCAGCTCACCGGCTGGTATGTGGTGGATGTGGAGAAAGCGGTTTATTCTGTTATCCCCGATTTCACCAACTGGTCGCTGCTGCCGGAAGTCAAGACCTCGACGCTGTTTGCGTTTGATGTAGCTTGGGTCGGCAAGCATGTGTTCGACTTTGCTGTGATCGTGTTCTCGTTCCTGTTTGTGGACATCTTCGACACGGTCGGCACGCTGATCGGCGTGGCGAGCAAAGGCAATCTGCTGGACGAAGACGGCAAACTGCCCCGCGCGGGCGGCGCGCTGATGGCGGACGCTGTGGGTACTGTTGTGGGCGCTTGCCTGGGTACCTCCACCGTCACCAGCTATGTGGAAAGCTCTGCCGGTGTTGCCGAAGGCGGTCGTACCGGTCTGACGGCGGTGACCACCGCGGTGCTGTTCCTGGTGGCTATCCTGCTGTACCCGATCTTCTCGGTCATCCCGGGCTTTGCGACGACTCCGGCTCTGGTGTTCGTTGGCCTGCTGATGATGAGCGCGGTGACCAAGATGGATTTCGAAGGCGACATCGCCGATTCGCTGGGCGGTTTCCTGGCGATCATCATGATGCCCTTCACCTATTCCATCGCCAACGGCATCATGTTCGGCATCCTGACATGGATGTTCCTGAAGATCTTCCGCGGCAAGGTCAAGGACATCCACCCCGTGATGTGGGTCGTGTTCGCGCTGTTCGTGCTGCGCATCGTCACGCTCTGCTTCTAAAATTCAGGCACTTTTCGCCCCGGCTTTGCGCCGGGGCGTTTTTTGTGCATTACAGCCCGTTTGCATGCAGTTTGCACGCGCCGATTTGTTAATTAAATATCAGCCGAATGCTTGCGAAAAAGCCGGGAAAATACTATAATAGGAAAAGACGCGGCATATT
>ERZ773193.422-NODE-422-length-67235-cov-7.524695_pt1 | contig 67235 bp, 70 predicted proteins | sample MGYA00511110_ERZ773193 | MGnify/ENA primary metagenome ERZ773193 (study PRJEB29015, sample SAMEA2737784) | human gut metagenome | biome: human gut; feature: human-associated habitat; material: faeces | place: China | collected 2012 ... | reverse complement strand
ATGGACGAACTGCGCGGACATTTCCGTCCGGAGTTTTTGAACCGTCTGGATGAGATTATTATGTTTAAGCCGCTGACGAAGGACAACATCGGTAACATCATCAACCTTCTGGTTGCAGATCTCAACAAACGTCTGGCAGACCGTGAGATCACGGTGGAGCTGACCGATGCGGCAAAGCAGTATATCGTGGAAAACGGATATGATCCGATCTACGGTGCAAGACCGTTAAAGCGGTTCTTACAGAAGCATGTGGAGACACTTTCCGCAAAGCTGATTCTTGCGGATAAAGTCAGGGAGGGAGATACGATTCTGATTGATGTCTCCGGAAATGAACTGACGGCAGCAGTGAAAGCGTGAGGGTTGATCTAAAACAGGAACAGAGAAGAGGGACGGAGGCAGAAAGCCTCCGCCCCTTTTTTTGTGTAATAGGGAACTTCGTTCCTATTACACAAAAACGCTCCGCGAGGATGCGCACCTCGCGGTGAGGTAAATAATGCTTTGCATACCGCGAGGGCGCGCAAGTGTGCGGCAAGCGCACACGTTGTTCTTGAGTGAAACGAAAGATTGAAAAATGCCTGTGAAGTCATTAAAATAAAACAGATACTACATATTTTAAAAGGATAGATACCGATGTATTTTTCAAAAGTGGGACAGGAGCGATGAAAAACAGGAAGATCATGATAGCAGGAATGCTTATCTGTGCGATAACTGCCGGGTGCGGGACGGCTTTACCGCACGCAGACGGGATGGGAGAGACGGAGCGAGAGACGAAGGAAGCTCAGTTAAATTCCTCAGATGAGACAGAGAAGATACAAAGTATTGCACAGGCGGAAGAGCAGACAGAAAATTCCGATGTGGAGGATGCGGACGATCAGCTTGCCGTCATTGCGCGGACAAGGAATCAGTGGGTGAATGATCCAGATTACGCAGATGAGATGTATCAGTTTGCGATAGCAGATCTTGATCACGATGGCAGACTGGAGCTGATTGTATCGAACTGTGGGGGAACCGGAATCTATACGTACAGCAGGTTTTACAGGGTGGAGGAGAATGGCACGTTAAAGGAACTGAAGACGTCTTTTGTAGAGGGGGATTCCCAACCGGATTTGATTGCGGATGAGCTTACCGTGTATCGGAAAGAAACGAAAGAAACTTTGCAGGAATATTATATTGTGTATGATGATTTGAGGGTTTCGCCAGCGGAGCATCTCTATGCGACAGACGCCATGTCTGTTTTGGAGGATGAGATTAAGGTGGAGACTCTGGCAACCATGTCATGGCTGTATGTGGCGGGGAACAGCGGTGATGAAGGGGAGGCGCAGATTGTCTGTAAGGATGCGGACGGAAACCCGCTGACAGAGGAGGCGTATCAACAGTATGCCCAAACTTATTTTAAGAAGCAGGGCTATACGGAAGATACACTTCTGCTCCGCTGGACGGATATAGGGGAATTCATGGAAAAAACACAGGAGGGGGCAGAGGCATTTTTAAAGAAAACCTATGAGTGACCCTGCGCCTTTAAAAACTCCTGCAGGGCAGCGCGTTTTGCTTCATAATCAGATACTCCAAGATCATAAAGCTTCTGCTCTAGGGCAGCGTCCCTGGAGAAAGTGCCAAGCGGCAGATGGCGGCTCGGCGCAAAGATTAAGGCACGTCCCTCTTTTTCCAGCCGGTTGGAAAGATCAATCGAAGCCTGATAATTGATATGGCGGTGGTCGATCCCTTCGATGGTCTTGGGATATCTGCGCAGCATGCGCTTGTAGATCGGCCGGTGTGCCTCCGGCTGCTTCACGAAATCGCGCGGATTTGACAGGATGATGACAACCTTGTCGCAGCCGTGTTCTAAGGCATGGTGTACCGGGATAGAATCGGCAACACCGCCGTCGTAGTAGAAATGTCCGTTCACATTGACCGGGCGGCAGAACGCAGGAAGCGCGCAGGTCGCCATGATGGTGCGGTAGTCGTCGCGCACGATGTCGAACTTGGAAAAATAGGCTGCCTTTCCTGTGAGGGCATCCGTTGCCGGCATATAAAATTCAGCCGGATTTTTCATGATGGCATCGTAGTCAATCGGGTCGGCACCGTCTGAGTTGGTCAGCGTTCCGTAGATATATTCGAGCCCGAAGAGATTCCCGGTCCGAAGCAGGCTGCGGACGGAAAGATAGCGCGGATCGTCAAGGTGTACGGTATAGAAGCGCAGATTTCTGCCGCGCTGGCCGGCAAGGTAGGAGAGGGTGTTGGCAGCTCCGGCAGAGACGCCGATACAATAGTCGAATGTGATTTTATCATCTAAAAACCTGTCGAGAATGCCGGCACTGTAAGCGCATTTCATGCCGCCGCCCTCAACAATCAGTCCTGTTTTTCCCATAATGGATCAGATCCTTTCTGCTAATTCACGGAACGAATTATAGCATAAATAAAAAAGAAATGCATCTGTGTGAAAACGCAGACATTACAATTCGTGATTTCGCCTAATAGACATTTGACGGAAGAATGATTTATAATAATTTTTGTAGACAGGCACTTCCCACAGAGGAGGTACTTGTATATGGGAGAACATAACACCTGAACTACTGCATCTGTTTGCGTATTTAAAGCAGAGCACTGAGGAAGTTGCAGAGATGCATCCGGATGAAAAAATCCGTAATATTCATGAGAGAGTCAAATATCTAAAACGTGATCGAAAATTGGAGGCAGGCTATATGACGATGGAAGAGTATATCCGTGAGGAAGCGGAGCGGAGGGCAAAGCTGATGGCACCTTCGATAGCGGAATCAATGGCGGAAACGCTTGCGAAGCCGATGGCAGAGACGCTTGCGAAGCCGATGGCGGAGTCACTTGCAGCGTCAAAAGTAGCACAGAGTATATTGTCATTAGCAGCCGAGCTTGGAACTATTCCGGCAGAAGAGCAGCAGCGCATTGCAGGGGAACAGGATGATGAGACACTGGAAAAGTGGCTGAAACTTGCTGCACGCTCAACAACTGTGGAAGAGTTCCTGTCTGGAATGTAGAGACGAGTCTGTCTCGTTCTTAAGCGGCGAGTCTGCCGCTGTCATCAACCAAACAATTTCGGGACGTGTCTGTCTATCTATTTCTGCTATGGAAAGCACGGGAATGATCCGTGAAAAGATTTGAATAATTCCGTTGTTCATAATATAATGAAAAAACGGAGGATTTATTATGTCATTTGCACATTTACACGTCCATACAGAGTACAGTCTGCTGGACGGTTCCAATAAAATCAAGGAATATGTAAAACGAATCAAAGAACTCGGCATGACAGCGGGAGCCATCACGGATCACGGTGTAATGTTTGGCGTGATTGATTTTTATAAAGAAGCGAAGGCGGCAGGGATCAATCCTGTTTTGGGCTGCGAGGTCTATGTGGCGCCGAATTCCAGATTTGACCGCGAGATGTCCCATGGGGAGGACCGCTACTATCATCTGGTGCTGCTGGCGGAGAATAACCAGGGGTATCAGAATCTCATGAAGATCGTGTCGAAAGGATTTGTGGAGGGATACTACTACAAACCGCGTGTCGATATGGAACTTTTAGAACAGTATCATGAGGGGCTGATTGCGTTGAGCGCCTGTCTGGCAGGCGAGGTGCAGCGCTACCTGGTCAGAGGTCTTTATGACGAGGCGAAGAAGACGGCGCAGCGCTATGAGGCATGCTTCGGCAAGGGCAATTATTTTCTAGAACTCCAAGATCACGGAATCCCGGATCAGAAGACGGTGAATGCCGGCCTGATGCGGCTTAGCCAGGAGCTTGGCATTGAGCTTGTCGCCACCAACGACGTGCACTATACCTATGCGGAGGACTGGGAGGCGCATGATATCCTGCTGTGTCTCCAGACAGGGAAAAAGCTGTCCGATGAGAACCGTATGCGCTATGAGGGCGGACAGTATTATGTCAAATCCGAGGAGGAGATGCGCGCACTTTTCCCTTACGCCGCGCAGGCGATTGAGAATACCCAGAAGATTGCCGACCGGTGCCATGTGGAGATTGAATTCGGTGTGACGAAGCTGCCGCACTTTACGGTGCCGGACGGGTATGATTCCTGGACGTATCTGAACAAATTGTGTCATGAGGGACTGATCCAGCGTTATCCGGACCGCCATGACGAGCTGCTGCCGCAGCTTGATTATGAGCTTTCCGTTATCCAGAAGATGGGATATGTCGATTACTTTCTGATCGTGTGGGATTTTATCAATTATGCCAGAACGCATGGCATCCCGGTCGGACCGGGGCGTGGAAGCGCGGCGGGAAGTCTTGTCTCCTACACGACCGGTATCACCAATATTGATCCGATCCGGTATAATCTTCTGTTTGAGCGTTTTTTAAATCCGGAGCGTGTCACGATGCCGGATATTGATATTGATTTCTGCTATGAGAGACGAAGTGAGGTCATTGACTATGTAATCGGGAAATACGGCAAGGACTGCGTGACGCAGATCGTTACATTCGGTACGCTGGCTGCGCGCGGAGTCATCCGCGATGTGGGGCGTGTGATGGATCTGCCGTACAATTTCTGTGATACGATTGCGAAGAACATTCCAAACGAACTGAACATCACCATCGATAAGGCGCTTACCATGAATCCGGAGCTGCGCACCATGTACGAGACGGATGACACGGTGCATACACTCATCGATATGGCAAAACGTCTGGAAGGACTGCCGCGCCATACGTCCATGCATGCGGCGGGTGTCGTGATTTCACAGAAGGCGATGGATGAGTATGTACCGCTTTCCAGAGCTTCAGACGGCACGATTACCACGCAGTTCGTCATGACAACGATCGAGGAACTCGGTCTGTTAAAAATGGACTTCCTCGGACTTCGGACGCTTACCGTAATCAAAGATGCCGTTGCCCTTGTGGAGAAGAATCACGGTGTGCGGATCGACGTCGATCACATCGATTATAATGACAACAGCGATCCGGATGCGATCCAGATTGATTACGGCGACAAGAAGGTGCTGGATGCGATTGGAACCGGAAAATGCGAGGGCGTCTTCCAGCTTGAAAGTGCCGGGATGAAGAACTTCATGAAGGAGTTAAAACCGCAGAGTCTGGAGGATGTTATCGCCGGAATCTCTCTGTACCGTCCGGGACCGATGGATTTCATTCCAAAGTACATTAAGGGAAAAAACGAGCCGGAGAGCATCACATACACCTGCAAGGAACTGGAACCGATCCTGGAGCCGACATATGGCTGTATTGTCTACCAGGAGCAGGTCATGCAGATCGTGCAGAATCTTGCCGGCTATTCCATGGGACAGGCGGATAACATCCGCCGTGCGATGAGTAAGAAAAAGCAGTATGTCATTGATGCGGAGCGCCACAATTTCGTTTACGGAAATGAGGAGCAGGGGATCAAAGGCTGTATTGCAAACGGTATCAGTGAGAAGGCGGCGAATGAGATCTACGATTCCATGGTGGATTTTGCGAAGTACGCATTCAACAAATCCCATGCGGCGGCATACGCGGTGGTCGCATATCAGACGGCGTATCTGAAATATTATTATCCGGTGGAATTTATGGCGGCGCTGATGACCTCCGTGATTGATAACCCGCGGAAGGTGGCGGAGTATATCTATACCTGCAGACAGATGGGAATCAAAGTGCTGGCCCCGGATATCAATGAGGGCGAGGGACGTTTTTCGGCGACGAAAGACGGCATCCGCTACGGACTGTATGCGATCAAGAGTATCGGGCGTTCGGTGGTGGATGCGATCATAGCGGAGCGGAATCAGAACGGTCCCTACCGTACCCTGCAGAATTTTATTGAGCGGGTGGCGGACTCTGAGGTAAACAAGCGCACCGTCGAAAATCTCATCAAATCCGGTGCCTGCGATACCTTAGACGGCAACAGACAGCAGATGATGATGGTGTACAACGCTCTGATGGATCAGCAGGTGCAGACGAAAAAGAAGTCGCTGGCGGGACAGATGAGCCTGTTTGATCTGGTGTCGGAGGAGGAGAAAAAAGCCTATGAGATTCAGTATCCCAACGTTGGAGAGTACAGCAAGGAGATCAAGCTTGGCTTTGAAAAGGAAGTCATCGGTATCTATCTGACCGGTCATCCGCTGGAGGAATACGAGGAGAAATGGCGCAGAATCATATCGGCAGTGACGTCGGATTTCCTGCTGGACGAGGAGAGCGGCGAGGTCAAGCTGCGGGATAACCAGAAGGTTATCATCGGCGGAATGATTACGGAGAAGAACATCAAATATACGAAGAATAATAAGACGATGGCATTTCTATTGCTCGAGGATCTGTTCGGTACGGTGGAGGTGATCGTATTCCCTGGCGAGTATGAGCGCTATCATACGCTGCTGAATGAGGATGAGAAGGTATTTATCCGCGGACATGCCAACGTGGAGGAGGATAAAAACGCCAAGATCGTCTGCGAGCAGATCTGTACGTTTGAACAGGCAGAGAACGGAATGCCACAGGAACAGCGCACTTACCGGCAGGGCGGAGGATACCGGCGCGGTGCAGGCGGGAATGCGGGCAGCAGTTCGGCATCCGCGGGAGACGGCGGATCAAGCCGTGGCGGTGCAGCCGCGCAGGTTCCCGCGCGGCGCGGCGATGAATTATGGCTTCAGTTTGAGACCAAGGAAGCGTTTGCGGAAAAGGAAAAAGAACTCTATGCCATGCTCCATGATTCGGATGGGAAAGACACGGTGGTGATCTATATTTCATCGGTCAAGGCGATGAAGCGGCTGCCCGAAAACTACAGTATCTGCATCGAACCGGAGATTGTGAACAATTTAACTAAGTTTTTGGGGGAAAATAACGTAAAAGTTGTCAAAAAGAGCATTGAAAAGAAGCCATAAAGAGATTAAAATAAGATAGATTAAATGGGTATATTATATGAGGAGGGAACGATAAATGGCGAAAGAGATAAACACCATTGGTGTACTCACGAGCGGCGGCGATGCCCCGGGTATGAATGCAGCAATCCGTGCAGTGGTTAGGGAAGCCATTGCAAAGGGTAAGAAAGTCAAGGGAATCAAGAGAGGTTATGCAGGACTTCTCCAGGAAGAGATCGTAGATATGGAAGCAAAAGACGTTTCCGATATTATCCAGCGCGGCGGTACTATTTTACAGACAGCACGCTGCATGGAGTTTAAGACACCGGAAGGTCAGCAGAAAGCAGCAGAGATCTGCAAGAAGCACGGAATCGACGGTATTATCGTTATCGGCGGTGACGGTTCTTTCAGAGGTGCGCAGAAGCTGGCGGCACTCGGCATCAACACGATCGGTCTTCCGGGAACGATTGACCTTGATATTGCATGTACAGAGTATACCATCGGTTTTGATACAGCGGTAAACACCGCAATGGAAGCGATCGACAAGGTACGTGATACCTCTACTTCTCATGAGCGTTGCAGCATCATCGAGGTTATGGGACGCGGCGCGGGCTATATTGCATTATGGTGCGGTATTGCGAACGGCGCAGAGGATATCCTGCTTCCGGAGAAATATGATTACGATGAGCAGAAGATTGTAAACCATATCATCGAGAACCGTAAGCGCGGCAAACAGCATCACATTATTGTCAATGCGGAGGGGATCGGACATTCTGCAAGCATGGCAAAGCGTATCGAGGCTGCAACCGGCGTTGAGACGCGTGCGACGATTCTGGGGCACATGCAGCGTGGCGGAAGCCCGACCTGTAAGGATCGTGTCTATGCATCCACGATGGGTGCGCTGGCAGTGGATCTGCTCTGCGAGGGCAAGAGCAACCGTGTCGTTGGTTATCGTCACGGTGATTTCGTGGATGACGACATCGATGAGGCACTTGCAATGCAGAAATCCATTCCGGAGTATCAGTATCAGATCAGCAAGAACCTTTCAATGTAAGATACATAACAGTATTTGGAACGATCATAAGACTCCATGGGCGGGAACTCATGGAGTTTTTTCCGCTTAGGGAACAAAAAGGAGCAGTCATGATTACGAGCAGCAGCAACCAGCAGATGAAAAATATTACGGCATTGATGAAAAAGGCAAAAGAGCGCAAAAGCCAGAACCTGTTTGTTGTGGAAGGCAGAAAGATGTTTGAGGAGGTTCCGCCGGAGTGGCTCTCTAAGGTTTATGTCTCCGAGCGCTTTCTGGAGGAACCGGAAGCGGAGCAGCTGCTTGCGGGAAAGACCTATGAGGTCGTTGCCGATGCAGTATTTAAGAGCATTTCCGACACACAGACGCCGCAGGGGATCTTATGTCTGGTGCGTATGCCGCAGTATCCGCTTTCCGGTCTGCTGCGCGGGGACAGGACACATCTGCTGATCGTTGAGAGCATCCAGGATCCGGGGAATCTGGGAACCATGCTGCGGACCGGCGAGGGTGCGGGAATTACCGGCATCATCATGAACCGGACGACGGTGGATCTGTTTAATCCAAAGACCATCCGCTCTACGATGGGAAGCATTTACCGGGTACCCTACTATATTGCGGACGATCTGGCAGAGACGATCGGTGAATTAAAACGGCAGAAGGTTGGCATATACGCGGCGCATCTGAAGGGACAGATGCACTATGATGAACCGTCCTACTGCAAAGGAACGGCGTTTCTGATTGGGAACGAGGGGAACGGATTGTCCGATGAGATCGCGGGGCTGGCAGATACCTACGTGCGGATACCGATGGAGGGAAGTGTGGAATCCCTGAATGCGGCAGTATCCGCAGCATTGCTTATGTATGAGACCAACAGGCAGAGGAGAAGGAACGGAAAATGAGAATCTGGTTTAAGATGATGAAGAACAACCACTTGCTGCGGGATACGACGATCACGGATGAATCCGATGAGACAAGAACACACAAGGTCTTCCATGCGCTTGAGGAAGTGTGCTATGAATTTGATCTCGGAAAACCGATCTGGCTGGAGGCGAATGTGAATGAATTCAAGCGCCATGCCAAGACGCGCTTCACGCAGGATTCCTTTATCGAGCAGATTGATTTTGATTTTCTGGAAATGCAGGTTATCGAGGAGGATTAAGCGGTATAAGTTATGGAAGGAAATAAGAAAACGGTTTCAGCAGGCTGTGTTTCGATTTGCCTAATTCACCCGGAATATGGTATAATGTACATAAGCAATGAGCAGTGCCAAAATCGTAACAGCAAAAATTGCCTGTTTGCAGAGCACATTTTCGCTGGCACGATTTTGATAGGGCGACTGCCCGGTAGTCCAAGAAATCTGTGATTTCTTGGACGTGTACTGCGAAATACGCGCCCGCGAGTCCGGGAAGCCGGAGGGTTTCCGGACTTTTGCCGGAGCGTATTGCAATAAATGATAAGGGGAGACATCTGGAGGGGAACATATGGACAAGCCGGTTGCGTTAGGGGAAGTGACCCTGGGTGAAGGCGTAGATAGCTGGAATACCATTATTTTTCTGTATAACTCGGCACTCAAGGAAGTGAGAACAAAGGTCGAGATTTTAAATGACGAATTTCAACAGGTACATCAGTACAATCCGATTGAATATATCAAGTCGCGCATCAAAGCGCCGGAGAGCATTGTCAAAAAGCTGAAGCGGTATGGCTATGACTCATCGATCGACAACATGGTGAATTACATCAACGACATTGCGGGAATCCGGATAGTCTGTTCTTTTACATCGGATATTTACCGCCTTGCCGAGATGATCGGCAAGCAGAATGATCTCACAGTAATCTCCGTGAAGGATTATATCAGACATCCCAAGGAGAGCGGATACAAAAGCTATCACATGCTGGTGACGGTGCCGATTTTTTTGTCGGACTGTATTATTGACACGAAGGTGGAGATTCAGATCCGGACGATGGCGATGGATTTCTGGGCGAGCCTCGAGCACAAGATCTACTATAAGTTTGAGGGAAATGCGCCGGATTACATCAGCAGGGATCTGCGCGAGTGTTCGGGAATCGTTTCCATGCTGGACGCAAAGATGCTCCAGCTCAATGAGGCAATTCTGGAGGCAAAGGCAGCACAGGAAGAGCAGGAGGGAGATACAGGTGCAGTATAATTATGATTTTGAGATCGCATCACTCTTAATTATGACAATTATATTACTGCACTTTGTATTCGTGCGCCAGTTTCCCGGGGAGAAGACACGGGTATTCGGCTGGCTTCTGTTTGTGTGTGAAGCAGAGTGTCTGATGAACATTTTATCATGTGTGGGATTAGCAAATGCAGCCCTCGTTCCGCAGCGTCTGAACGAGGTACTGGCGTTTGCTTTTTTTGTGTTGGAGGGGGCTTCGTCATATCTGGTTTACCGGTATTTTATGGCGGCATGTGCGATCCGCGGCAGGGAGAGAACGGTATTTGCGGCTGCGGGCATAATCCCGTTTGCCGCATTTCTTGTGCTGGTGGCAGTGACGCCGGTGACCGGATTTTTTTACTACTTTAAAGACGGCAGTTATTATCAGGGCGTCGGCGCGGATTACGGATACGCGTATATTGTGATCTTCTTTTTGCTGGATCTTCTGATTGTCGTGCGGCAGCATAAATATACCACGCTTCGCACGAAGGTCATCGTGTGCGCCTACACGGCTGTGGCAGCCGCCATGATCGGGCTGCAATACCGGTACAGAGAGATCCTTTGCACCAGCGTCAGCAATACGGTCGTGCTCATAATGCTCTATCTGCAGATTCAGAATCCGGTGGTGTTTCTGGATACGACGACGGGAATCGGAAACGGGACGGCATTTGAATCGCAGCTTGAGGACCGGCTCCGCAGAAAGGGCGAGGGCTATGTGCTCACGATTCATTTGAGCAAGTTTTATCATATCCACACGATTCTGGGTACCGAGAACAGCAATGAACTGCTGCGCGAGATCGGGGCGTATCTGTATGATCTGTGTGGAAAATTTCATGTGTTTCACACGGCAGGAGATGCATTTACGGTGTTTGCAGACACCAAAGAGCAGTGTGAAAGGTTAAAATGTGAGATACAAAAGCGGTTTGAAAGTGACTGGGTGGTGCAGGAGAACCGCATTGCGCTGGATATGGAGATGGTGGTGCAGCACTATCCGACGGACTTTAAGGCGATGGCGGAATATTACGGAATGCGGGAGTTTTTGCTTGAAAATGCAGGAAAGTCCGGCGCGCAGGTCATTGTGGAGGCAGACGCGGATATGATCGCACAGTACCGCCGCCGCAGAAAAGTGGAGATTGCCGTGGCGAGGGCGATCCGGGAGAAGGGATTTCTGGTCTACTATCAGCCGGTATATTCCCTGAAGGAACGGCAGATTGTGTCCCTGGAAGCGCTGGTGCGGCTTAAGGATCCGGAATTGGGATTTATTTCGCCAGAGGAGTTTATTCCGCTTGCGGAGCGCGATGGCAATATCATCCATATCGGGGAACAGGTGCTGGAGCAGTGCTGCCGGTTTCTTTCAAAGCATGTGCTCTCGAACGGCTCGCTTGGAATCCGTACGATCCATGTGAACATTTCGATGGTGCAGTGTCTGCGCCAGAATCTGACTGAGACCATCCGACCGGTGCTTGAGAGTTACCATATTCCGCCGTCCATGCTGACGCTGGAGGTGACGGAGCGCACGGCGATTGGCGCCCCGGAGCGGATGCTGTGGCATATGCATGAGCTGGGAAAAATGGGAGTGTCGTTTGCACTTGACGATTATGGAAGCGGAAATGCGAACTGTTCCTATCTGATCCGTTTTCCATTCCAGGAGATCAAGATTGACAAGGAGATCGTGTGGGCGTCGTTCCACGACAAGGCGGCGCGCATCGTGCTTGAAAATGAGATTCACACCATCAAACAGCTGGGGATTCCGCTGATTATCGAGGGAATTGAAGAGCGGGAGCAGAGCGAAGCGATGGAACAGCTTGGTGTGGAATGTATTCAGGGATACTATTACGGCAGACCTCTGCCGGAACAGGAGTGCCTGCGGTATATCCGCACGTTTCAGGAGAAAGCGCAAAACGACAGGCAGCAGGCGGCTGTTCCAGGAGAAAAGCAGAGGGAAGCAGGACGGTAAGAGCCATTTGAGTCATACAGAAATAGGAAAGAAAGAGAAGAGACATGAATATTATTAACGCGGAGAATTTAACGAAATCATACACAGAGAGGAAGCTTTTGGACAAAGCTTCCTTTTATCTGCAGGAGGGAGAAAAAGTCGGGGTAATCGGTATCAACGGGACGGGAAAGTCCACCCTGTTAAAAATCATTGCGGGGCTGGAGGAACCGGATGAAGGCCAGGTGACCTGCGCCAACCATATCGTGGTAAGATACCTGCCGCAGAATCCGGTGTTCGATCCGGAGATGACGGTACTTGACAGTGTGCTGACACAGTGTGTCTTAAATTTTGTCGGCAGCGGGAGGACAGAGCGCACCGATGCAGACGCGCATGCACAGGAACAGAAATGGAGCCTTGAGAGCGATGCAAAAAGCATGATGACGCGCCTCGGCATTACCGATTTTACACAGAAAACCGGAGAACTTTCCGGTGGACAGAGAAAACGTCTGGCACTTGTGGCAGCACTTTTAGTGCCGTGTGATGTGCTGATTCTGGACGAGCCGACGAACCATCTGGATTCGGCAATGGCGGACTGGCTGGAAAATTATCTGAAAAAATGGCGCGGTGCGCTGGTGATGATCACGCATGACCGCTATTTTCTTGACAGCGTCTGCAACCGTATTGTCGAGGTGGACAAGGGGGCAATCTACAGCTATGAGACGAATTATTCCGGCTATCTGGAGCGGAAGGCGGAGCGGGAGGAGAGCGCCGAGGCGAGTGAGCGCAAGCGTCAGTCTGTACTGCGGAAGGAACTGGAATGGGTCAGACGGGGGGCAAAAGCGCGCACAACCAAGCAGAAGGGGCGCTTGCAGCGCTATGAGGAACTCAAGAATCAGAAGGCGCCGGAGCGCGACAGCCAGGTGGAGATGAGTTCCGTCTATTCCAGAATGGGAAAAACCACGATCGAGCTGGATCACATTACCAAGGGATATGACGGGCGGACGCTGCTACGGGATTTTTCCTATATTTTTCTGAAAGGGGACCGGATCGGATTCATCGGGGCAAACGGAAGCGGCAAGACGACCCTGATGAAGATGATTGCGGGGCGCATCAAGCCGGATGCGGGCACGATCACAGTTGGGGCAACGATCAAGATCGGCTACTATACGCAGGAGATTGAGACGGGCCGCGAAGCGGGAATCGCCTACATGGACCCGGAGGAAAAAGTGATTGATTATATCCGTAACACGGCGGAGTATGTGCGGACGACCGACGGTCTGGTCTCGGCATCGAACATGCTTGAGCGTTTTTTGTTCCCGGCAGCGCAGCAGTACAGTCCGATCGGAAAGCTTTCCGGCGGTGAGCGGCGCAGATTAAATCTGCTGCGCGTGCTGATGGAGGCGCCGAATGTACTGATTTTAGACGAGCCGACGAACGATCTGGATACGCAGACCCTTGCGATTCTGGAAGACTACCTGGACAGCTATGAGGGAATCGTGATTGTGGTATCGCATGACCGGTATTTCCTCGACCGCGTGGTGCGGCGTATTTTTGCTTTCGAGGGAAACGGAGAGATCCGGCAGTATGAAGGCGGTTATACAGATTATGTCAACCGACTGGCGGAGGAAGGCAGAAAGCCGGGCGAAACGGCGGAAGTTCAGGGAATGACAGCACGCGGAGTCTCGGAGGCGGAAAGCGCACAGGAGGCCGGCGGTGTGACCGGGACATCCGGGCAGGATGCAGCAGAGCAGGCGGATTCCAGAAACACCTGGAAACGTGAGAAGAAGCTGAAATTCAGTTATAAGGAACAGAGGGAATACGAGACGATCGAGGATGACATTGCGAACCTGGAAGCAAAAGTGGAGCAGCTGGATGCCGACATGGCGGAAAACGCCACGAACTCGGTGAAGCTTGGGGAACTTCTGGCGGAAAAGGAAGCGGCAGAACAGGCACTGGAGGAAAAGATGGAGCGCTGGGAGTACCTGGAGGAGCTGGCGGCGAAGATTGCGGGGCAGGAATGAAGAATATAACGTTTCATTTTACAAAGCCGTCTTTTTTCTTTCTATTCGCTGCAGTGCGTTAAACCAGCTCTGCGGCAGACCGAAGCCAAAGACAATTCCCAGCACGATGGCACCTGCCACCTTGATGGTTTCCATGCCATAGTTGGAGAATTGCGTCATATCGTTCATGATGAAATAGTAGGACGTATAGTAAATACCTGCTCCGGGAACCAGCGGAAAAATACCGGCGATGAGGTAAACGGTTACCGGATTTCTGCGGATCGCGGACAGAATACGCGAAAATACGGTGAGTGCGAAGGTGGCGGTCAGATTCGCAAGCACCGTGCCCATATTGCTGTTTAAGCCGATCACATAGACGACCCAGCCGATGGCACCGGTCAGACCGCAGAAAAACAGTTCCTTTTTCGGCGCGCCAAACAGTTCCGCAAAAGAGAGTGTGGCAAACAAACTCACAATAAACTGGATAATCATAACAGCGCAGCCCCTCCCATAGCAAAATGATAGATCGTAATGACGGTGCCGACACCGACGGCGATACAGAATGCAGTCAGAATGGCATCGATCATATGAATGGCACCGGAGAGGTAATCTCCGTTGAAAAAGTCGCGGATCGACGTAGTGAGCGCGATTCCGGGGACGAGCGGCATGATGTCTCCGATGATGACCTTATCGTAGAGGATGGGGGTACCAAAGGAGAGTACAATCAGCGACAGCAGCGTTACGAATGCACTTCCCAGGATATTCGTGATAAACTTGGAATTCTTATGGCGCTTTAAGGCAAACAGAAATACCTGCAGCAGCATGCCGATAAAAAAGCCGACGATGCTGTCCAGGGCTGTACCTCCGAAAAGGTAGGAAAAACAGCCACAACCTAGTCCGCAGAAGAAGATGTGGACGACAGGTTTACCGAACGAAATATTTTTACATCTTTCCAGACGGTTCCAGGCGTCGATCAGCGAACATTCGTGGGAACAGATCTCGCGGGAAAGCTGGTTTAATGCAGCGATGCGCCCGAGATGCGTGGTGCCGAGCGGAATGTGGCGGATCATGCTGCAGGCGTCCTCGCGATCCTCGTTTGCGCTCGCAAAGATTCCGTTGGAAAGCACATAAACATCATAATTTTCAATTTCGTATGCCTCAAGAATATGCATGACCGTGTCCTCGACGCGGTAGACTTCGGCACCATTCCGAAGCAGTGCATCGCCGATTTCCACGGCGAGAGCCAGAATTTCCTTGGTTACAGCCATTTGGATGTCCGCCTTTCTGATAATAAAATGTCCATATGAAAAAGTAACACGTTTTTATAAAAAAAGCAATCTGGTACTTTTGTCAGTTGTCCTGTACATAATATCTGTGAGGACAGGCATAATAATGCATAAATCATGCAAGTGATGTAAAAACGGACAGGAGGACAGGAATATGAATTGCAGAAAATACAGAGCATGCCTTGTGGGAGTGCTGGCCATCGCGCTGATCTGCGGGGCACTTTTATATCTGAAATACGGGAGAGAGGGGGAGACCCCGGTGGACGGCGTGCTGGTGGAACGGAATTCTACATGGGAAGCGGGAACTGCGGCATGAGTGCAAAGAGTGAGACACTGTATCTTAAGATTGACCAGAATACAATCGTGACAGACCGGCATGTGACGCTTGGGGACATTGCGAAAATGGAGTGCCCGGATGCTTCGATTGTGCGCCAGCTGAAGCAGAAAAAAATCTATACGTTTGCGGAGGCGATGAATCCGCGCAAACAGAAGAACCAGATGAAGGTTTTTTCCATATTAAAGATCGTCGAACTGATTCATGAGGAATATCCGAATGTGGACATCAGCAATGAGGGAGAGAAGGATTTTATCATTGAATACATTCCCAATCCCGAGAAACCGAAGTGGATCAATGCGTTAAAGACCGTCGCGCTCTGCGTGGTCATTTTTTTCGGGGCGGCGTTCACGATTATGGCGTTCAACAACGATGTATCCGTGGGAGATGTCTTTTCCAAATTCTATCGGCAGGTGATGGGAAAGGAGTCAAGCGGCGTGACAGAACTTGAAATCTGTTACAGCATCGGACTTGCCATTGGCATTACGCTGTTTTTCAATCATGTGGGCAGTAAGAAGATCACGCCGGATCCGACGCCGATGCAGGTGGAGATGCGCAAATATGAGAAGGACATAGATACTACATTCATAGAGAACGCGGAGAGAAAGGGACACAGCATCGATGTTAATTGAGCATATATTTTTGGGCTTCTGCGGGCTTGCCGCGGGACTTGCCGTCTCTGCGGGAACATTTGCGTTTTTGATCGTCATCGGTGTCATTCCGCGTATGATTGGAAAGTGCAACCGCGCGGCAGAGACACTGCATTTTGAAAATGCCGTGATTCTGGGCGGAATCTGTGGAAATCTGGCGTCTGTTTTTTTGCAGATCCGGATTCCGTTCGGACCGGCGCTTCTGTGCGTGTACGGTATTTCTGCCGGGATATTTGTGGGAAGCATCGCGGTGGCGCTCGCGGAGATCCTGAATACATTTCCGATTACATTCCGGCGCATGGGCTTAAAGGTCGGACTCTTCTGGGTCATGCTTGCGATGGCGGCAGGAAAAGTGGCAGGATCGCTGTACTATTTTCTTGGAAATTTTAAGTCACAGTAGTACAATGATAGGAGATTGTTCTTTTACGGAGGAAAATTATGGTGCCATCCATCGCACGCCAGAGCGTGATTATCAAGTGCAATATGCAGAAATCGATTTTGACAGGAAATTATGAATTCTATTATGCTGCGGGACTCATCGCCAAGCTTTCCGGAGTCGAGATCCCCGAGGATATCAAGCCGGAGGAACTGCTCGCGCTCCTGTCGGAGCAGATACCGATGCTGACACCGGCGGATGAGAAAGAAAAATACCTGTTCGGGATGGTGGCGGACTACCGCCCCGAGGATGTATATGATGAGCAGATGCGGGAACTTCTGGACTGGGGACGCACTGAAAAATATCTCTGGACGGTCACATTGCCGGATGACTGGCAGAACGCATAAAGGTAGAGCAGCATAGCATCACAGAGGAGAAATGGCGGGAGGAGCGGTCGGAGGAATAGAAATAAATAAAATGCGCATACTGACAAAAAAGACGGAGGTTGCGCAGTGGATAAGGAAAAAGAACGTTTACAAAAAAAATACAATGATTATGTGAAGCAGGTGACGCCCACCCATAATCTCTGGTGGAATATGGCGAAGGCGTTTGTGACAGGCGGGATCATCTGCTGCATCGGGCAGTTTATTCTGAACGTGTGTGAGAATTACGGACTGGATCAGAAAACATCTGGAAGCTGGTGTTCTATGTTGCTCATTCTGCTGTCTGTACTGCTCACCGGTCTGAATCTGTACCCTTCGATTGCAAACTGGGGAGGCGCGGGCGCGCTGGTGCCAATTACCGGATTTGCAAATGGTGTGGCCGCGCCCGCCATAGAGTTTCAGAAAGAGGGCCAGGTCTTCGGAATTGGCTGCAAGATCTTTACGATTGCCGGACCAGTCATTTTATACGGAATATTTTCAAGCTGGGTGCTTGGACTCATCTATTGGGGATTAAAATGGTGGGGAATGGTGTAGTGCCTTTTCCGTGCGGGTCTGGAAGAGGAAAAACATTCTCCCAGACCCGAAATATTGTGATTTTCGGGTCTGAGAGAGGAAAAACGCCGTTCCAGACCCGCGCCGGGCGAAACTAAAAGAAATGACAGTGGAAGAGAGAAGCACGGATTCAGACCGCGGAATCCAGAAAATAGTAGGAAATCAGATGCTCAATCATGCCGGCGTTTAAGGGATATGCTTTGGTCTCGTACGTGGTGATCAGATGAACGGATGGAATGATGCCGTTTGCGGCATAGAGAGAAAGCTTCGAGCCGGCGTTTTTTGCGTAGGCGGGATCGTCCATCAGACCAAAATGCTCCCAGTAGTAGAGTGCGCCGGTTCCGGGATGACGTATGGTGAAATCCGGAAACAGAGTGACACCGCCAAGGGAGAGCGCACATTCGTAGCGGTAAGGAATGGCGTTTAGGTGGAGCAGCATGGCAATCATGGCTTCCGATTTGGAACGCACCCTCTCGCCGGAGACGGTTTTGTGAAGCAGCTGCTCGGGATGGAGCGGATTGCGTTCGTAGGAAGCGGCAGACCATTCGACAGCGGAACGAGTCAAAATATTCGGGATATCCGAAACATTCGAGATGTCTGGAATATTTTTTGAGGTGGAAGAATAAGAACGAAGCAGATCTTCACAGGCGGGATCAGAGAGAAGATGTGGATCATCGGAAGAGAGGCTGCCCGCGGGGGAGTATTTTAAATAGGCAGTGATTGCTGCCTGCTCCTGCAAGAGTATTTGCTCCTGTTGCTGCAGATACTTTTTCAGCGCAAGCTGTTCGGCGAGAGTGCGGTTCGCTTTCGGAATATAGGTCTTGGAGTGACCGTCGCCCTGATACCATTTGACGGTGGTTCTGTTGCGGGAGCAAATGAGCTTTCCGGGAGGGAGCTTCTGAAGCTGCTTCTGGATGGTACGGAGTTCCTGCCCGTTGCGGTCGCGGGCAGTGAGGATTTGTGTGTGTAAAGGTGTCATGGTATTCTCCTATTCTATAGATGGTGTGTGTTAAGAGGATCCGGTTTATTTTTATGTGCTAAAAATGACCTTTGCTGTTTTAAGTGTAGACGGGAAAGGAACTTCGGATGCGCAGAAAACAGCGCAAAAAGAGGATATACTGGTTTTTATTAAACCATGCTACAAACGAAGAGTAAAGCGAAGGAACGAAAAAGATACCATCTCATATCAAGCCGGGAAGCACCGCATTCTGCCGTCTCCACAGCTTGACATGCGGTTCGCTCCGGATGTAAGATAAGAAACAATGAGCATGAAAAAGAACTGCGGGGAAAAGTAAATGTCAGTCACAAAACAATTTGTCAGGTATGTCACACAGAATATATTCGGAATGTTAGGTATCTCCTGTTATATCATCGCTGATACCTTTTTTATTGCGAAGGCAGCGGGAACGGACGGAATTACCGTTTTAAATCTGGTGCTACCGATCTACAATCTGATTTTTGCGATCGGTTCGATGATCGGTGTCGGTTCTGCGACGCGCTTTACGATCTTAAGGGCGCAGGGCGAGGAGCGGGCGCACGACTATTTTTCCAACGCCATCTGTTTTGTGTGGATGATTGGAATCCTGTTTACACTTGCGGGCATTTTTATCCCGGATAAAATCATTGCGCTGATGGGCGGCGATGCGGGAATTGTGGCGCTTGGAACCGGGTATACGAGAATCTTTCTGCTGTTTACGCCGTTTTTCATGATGAACTACGTCATCATGGCATTTGTGCGCAACGATAACCAGCCGTCCTTAGCGATGGCGGGAACCCTCGCGGGAAGTTTTTCCAACATTCTGTTTGACTATATTTTTATGTTTCCGCTCGGCATGGGGCTAGAGGGAGCGGCGCTCGCCACGGCGGCATCGCCGATCATCAGCATTCTGATCTGCAGCGCGCATTTCCTTGGAAAAAAGAATACTGTGCAGTTCCGGCTGCACGCGCCGTCCATCGCCCAGTTATTCGGGGCGTGTCAGCTTGGCGTCCCGGCATTTGTGGGGGAGATTTCTTCCGGAGTCATCACGACCGTGTTCAATTTCCTGATGCTCGGTCTTGTGGGAAATATCGGTGTGGCGGCTTACGGAGTGATCGCGAACTTTGCGCTTGTGGCAATGGCAATCTTCAACGGAGTGTCGCAGGGAGCGCAGCCGATCGTGAGCGACTGCTACGGAAAAGGAGATGTGAAATCCGTCCGGAAAATACGAAACCTCGGACTTGCCGCGGCTTTGGGCATCGCGGTAGTGCTCATCGGAGCCGTCTACGGATTTACGGATTCTCTGGTAAGTCTGTTTAACAGTGAACATTCTGCGGAACTGGCAGCGTATGCCCACACGGGAATGCGGCTGTACTTTATCGGCTTTCTGTTTGCCGGAATCAATATTGTGGGAGCGGGATTTTTAAGCGCGACAGAACGTGCGCGGGAATCGTTTGTGACATCAGTTATGAGAGGATTTGTCTGCATAATCGGCTGCTCGTTGCTTTTTGCCGCAGTATTCGGCATCAATGGCGTGTGGCTGTCGTTCCCGGCATCCGAGCTTCTCACAGCCATCGTGATGGCTGTGGTGCTCGTGCGGGATAACCGCAGACTTTAGATAAAACCGAAATGTTCCAGCGCAAGGCGGATGCCGTCTTCGCTGGCACATTTTGTTACATAGGACACCTTGTCAAAAAGCGTGGCAGGAGAGGCGTTGCCCATGGCGACACTGTTTGTCAAAGCAGTGAGCATGGGAAGGTCGTTGTTGCTGTCGCCGAAGGCATAGGCGTCCTTTTTGTCTATCTGGTAATAATCAAGCACATAGTTAAGACCGGTGGCTTTGGAGTAGCCGAGCGGAACGAATTCGCGGAAATTGCCGCCCCGGTCAATGCACTCAAAATAGCGGTCACTTGTGGTACGGAAACCGGCAAGCTGCTCGGGGTGCTCAAACCATAGGACAAACTTATCACAGAAAAAATTAGGATTCTCAAGGTGCTCCGGCATCTCATAGCCGCGTTCTTCAAACGCCTCATACTGCCGTCTGGCATCCGGGTGCCGGAGCGGTCTTGCCAGATCAAAAGCAACCTCTTTCCTGGATTCAAACAGGATATCGATATCCCACTCCCTGGCTGCGAGAAGCAGCTTCATTACGGTCTCGTGCGTCTGTGCGACATGAAGGATTTCGGCACCGTCGCAGTAGATATCTGTGCCGCAGCCGCAGACAAAGCCGTCAAAACCCACATCACGGAAACGCTGTTCCACATTCTGAAAACAGCGCCCGGTATTGATGAACATCAGATTCCCGTTTGCCCGCGCTGCCCGTATAGCATAGACGGCACTTTCCGGAATCGAACCGTCAATCTCGGAAGTCAGTGTTCCGTCGATATCAAAAAAAGCAATTTTCTTCATGAATAATCTCCAATGTAACAGATCTATAGAAACGGGAGTATTGTAATACTTTTTTCCTAATCTGTCAAAGGAAGTGTCCCTGCCTGCCGTGAAACACAGATATTTAACGGTTCTGTCACATAACCGTCACATTGCATTCAGCTGCCCTTTAGAAAGCGATGCTATCCTTACCGTGAAACATGAGAGAGGATGAAATGCCGGAAGGGAAAGGATGAAACAATGAAAATAGCGTGGGTACACAAACTCCTGGGAAAACATTCCAGAAAATTTTACGGAATACTTGCCGGGATTCTGACTGCCGCAGTTGCGGGAAGCGGAGTTGGCTATCATGTGATAGCGGCTTCGGGCACAGCGGATCAGACGGAGGAGGACACACAGATAGATGAGACAGACGGACAGGAAGACGGCAGCTTTTCCGGGACAGGAACCACACAGGTGAAAACGGAGAGCCAGCTGCCTGATTTTTCTGTGAATGCGGTAACCATGATGGTGGAAGAAGTCTACGTGGAAGCGGGAAGCACCGTGGCGGAGGGCGATGCCTTATTCAAGATCGACGATGAGAGCATGGCGGATGCAAAGGCGTACTATGAGGATGCCATTTCAGATGCGGAAACGGCACTGCAGTCTGCGAAGATCGATTTTGAGAGCGGCGTACTGGAGGCGGAGAGCGAGCTTTCCTCCACAAAACTTGCAGCGGACACCGCGCAGGATACTTATGATGCAGCAGTCAGCGAGCTGTCGGTAAAGGCCAGCGAGGCGCAGGAAGCGTACGATGAGGCGGTGGAGGAGATCTCCGATTATCAGGATGCCATCGACAACGGCACCTACTACACACAGGTCGGGATCAATGAAAAACAGTCGGCAGTCGATGCGGCGCAGGCGGCACTCACGGAAAAGCAGACCCAGCTTTCTGATGCACAGAGCAGCAGCCAGGCGGCAAAGAACGCATATGCAGCGGATATGGCGAACATGAAAACACAGATTGAAGCCGGAGCGTCCTACACGGATCTTGCGGCGCTGGCGGATCAGCTGGCTGCGGACTATACCGCCGTGCAGGAGGCAGCCGACGCCCTGTCGCAGAGCCAGACAGAGGCGGAGAGCGCAAACAGTGCACTGCAGCTTGCTAATCAGACATTCCAGAAGGCGGTCGAGGAATATAACACGAAGGTGACAGAGGCAAATGAGAAAATTGCGGAGCTGACAGACGAGCTGGAGGAACTGAGTGACGCCTGCGACGAGGCAGAGCGCAATGAGACGACGGCGCAGCCGGCGCTTTTACAGCAGTATGAAGAGGCGGTTCTGGAGGGAAAATATGCGGATACCGAGTATGAAGCTTCGCTGGAAACCTTGCAGAGTGCTGTGGACGAAGCGCAGGATACGCTGGATGAGCTGAAGGAACAGCAGAGCGCACTCTTAGCGATCGAGGATGGCGTTGTATGTGCGGACCGTGACGGAACGCTTGCATCGGTGACTTACGAGGCGGGGGATACACTGATCAAAAATACCGCATTTGCAAGCTATTACGATCTGGATACGATTCTGATTTCTGTGGAGGTATCACAGAACGATATTGCAAAACTTGCGGTCGGCGACACCGTGCAGGTACAGATCAGTGGAAGCAGAATGGGAGCAATCGACGGAACCGTCTATTCCATCGCATCGGAAAAAACATCCGGCGGAAGCATGTCCAATGTGACGTATGCGGTCATTGTTGCCGTGGACAATACAGACGGCACACTTACTACTGGCGTACAGGCAACGGTGAAGTTTGAAACACAGGCGACTGGAGCCACAGAAATGGAAGAGACTAAGACCGCAGGAAAAACCGAGACGATCGGAGCGTCTGAGACAGAGGAAGCAGGAGGAAAGACAGAATGAAGAAGAAAAAGCTTTGGCTGGTGACCGGAGTGGCTGCGGCGGCAGTGCTTGCCGCAGGAACCGTCACCTTTGCATATCAGTCGGGAAGTGACAGCGAAGAGCAGGCCGTATATAAGGAAGTAACCGTGGAGAAGGGAAATCTGACGGCGGGCGTGACGGAGAGCGGCAGCGTAACGATCGGCACGCTGGATCAGACTCTTGATTTTTCAGAGGATTCTTCCTCTGCAAGCACGCAGAACAACTCGTCTGCGCAGAACAGTGCGGGAGAAAATGCGACGTCGTCCACCAGCACGGCATCGACCCTTGAGGTGGAAACGGTCTATGTTGCCGCAGGGCAGTCGGTTGCGGAGGGCGCTCCCATCTTAAAGCTCACGGAGGAGAGCGTGGCATCCTACAAAAAAGATCTTGAGGAAGCGGTGACGGAGGCGAAGACAGCCGTCAGCGAGGCGGGCTTAAGTGCAGAAAAGCAAAAAGTATCGGCAAGCTACTCCTACAATCTGAGCACGGCGGAGGAATCTGTTGCACAGGAGACCTACGAAGCTGCCATAAAGCAGCTGCAGGAGGCTGTGGATGACGCGCAGGAAGCGGTGGATACGTCGGCGTCTCTGATCAATTACTATCAGGAGCAGATCGATGCGGGCGTGGACTTAAGCGCATCGCTTACCGAGGAGCAGGAAAATTACGACAAACTGTACACAAAACTTGTGGCAGCGAAAAACAACTATACCACGAAGTCCATTGAGGCGGAGAAAACGTTGAAAGAAGCGGAACTCTCGGCAAAAAATGCATCCAGTCAGTACAGTGTGGATGTCTCCGGGGCGGACAATGACATTACCGATGCAAAAGATACGCTGTCCGACGCGGAGGAGGCACTTGAGGAATTTGAGGCTGCCATCGGGGATGACGGCACGATCTATGCGGAGTATACGGGAACCATTACCGATTTGTCGTATGAGGCAGGAGATACCATCTCTTCCGGCGCAACGGTTGCCACTTTTTCCAATACGGATGCGGTGACGATCACAGTCTCCGTGTCGGAGGAGGACATCACGAATATTGCAGTCGGAGATGTCGTGGAGATCGAGCTGTCTACCTATGAGGACCAGACGTTTGCGGGGGAGGTGGAGAGCATTGACACTTCATCTTCCAGCGGTTCCTCCACGGTGTCTTACAATGTGACCGCCGCGTTTACCGGGGACATCACCGGAATATACACGGACATGACAGGAAACGTCACATTTATCAGCAGGCAGGTGACGGATGTGCTGTATGTATCCAACAAGGCGGTCCAGTCGGACGGAACGACATCCTATGTCAAAGTGAAGGATGCGGACGGAACGATCCGCATGGTGGATGTGGAGACGGGATTTTCCGACGGGGTCAACGTGGAAATCACGTCCGGGCTCACGGAAGGTGAAACTGTGCTGATAGAAAGTCAGGTGACAGAATGAAGCCAAAAGAATTATTGAGACTGGTCTGGATCAATATCACACAGAACAAATTTAAGGTGATCATGACCTCGATCGGCATTATCGTCGGTGCGGCCACCATCGTGATGGTCATTGCCATTGGTAAAGGCGGTCAGGCGGACGTGGCAGACCAGTTTAAAAACTTAAATGCCGGTGCGGTGGACATTTCCTACGACGGCGGGACAGATTTTGGCGGCGGAGGAAGCAGCGATGATTCGGATTCCGGCATGGCAATGATGGCGCCGGGGGGCGGCGGAGGCTTTGGCGGCGGTTTTGGCGGAGCACCCTCCGGCGATATGGGAGGCGGTTCCTCATCGGGAGGCGAGGCGCCGGGCGGATCACCGGGGGGAGAGATGCCTTCCGGTGACGGCGGCGGTATGCCGGATATGGGAAGCTTTTTCGGCGGACAGAGCGATATGGAAGACCGCATGAATCAGGAAAATATCACGCTGAGCGAGGATGATGTGGATGACATCGAAACATTTGCGTCCGGCATCTCGGCAGCGACCATTTCCTACACCACAAAATCCAGTGTGGATGGCGGAGATCTCGATGAAGCCGATACCTATACCATCGCAGGAGTGAAAAGTAACTACGAGACGATCAGCAACCTCTCCCTCGCGGTCGGAAGTTTTATCACCGACGATGATGATGAGAACAAAGAAAAAGTCTGCGTGCTCGGCGCAAGCGTTGTCGAAGAGATTTTCGGCAGTGCCATTGAGGCATACGGAAGCGTGATCTATATCGACGACCGGCTTTATGTGGTAAACGGTGTGCTGGAAAGCATGGGAACGGTCGCGTCCGGTATCAGCCCGGATGACTCCATCTTTATCCCTTATGCGACCGGCGTGAAATATCTGGTCGGATCGTCGGTCAGACCGACCATCACGGTGCTGGCAGCGGATGTGAATAATGTGGAAGGCGTGATCGAGGAAGTGACGGCGGTGCTTGCCACCAGTTATCCGAACGCCGAGTTCACATTTGAGGACGCGGGAAGCAAGATGGAGGCGGCGGAGGCTTCCAACCAGATTCTGACCATGCTTCTGATTGCGATGGCGGCGATCGTCTTCGTGGTCGGCGGAATCGGCATTATGAACGTATTGTTTGTATCTGTAAAAGAGCGGACCAATGAGATCGGTATCTTAAAAGCGATCGGCTGTTCCAAGCGGGACATTCTGCTGGAGTTCCTCGCGGAGGCGGCGGCAATCAGTCTCATCGGCGGCGTGCTGGGGAATCTGGCATCGCTGGCTGTGGCGCCGATTGTACAGTATCTCGGCGTCCGGGTGGAACTGTCGGCGTCAGCATTCTTGATTGCCCTCGTGTTTGCTGTGGGAACAGGAACGATCTTCGGATTTTATCCGGCGTATAAGGCGTCCAATCTGGTTCCGGTGGAGGCACTTGGTGCGGAATAAATAATTGAAAAGAGGTTTGGCATGATAAAGAAGAAAGCGGTGGCGGGCGGCATTGTGGCGCTTGCAGCAGTGCTCGGCGGCGGAGGCATTTTCGCATGGACCCGCAGGATAGAAGATACGGAGACACTGGCGGATAATCAGAAATATGTATATGCCTATGTGACCAGCATCGAGGGAAATGAATTGACATATGTGGAAGTCGACGAATCGGTGGTGGAGGCATATCTTGCAAGCAGCACGGAAAACACCGAGAATGCAGAAAAAGGCGGAGATGGCTCGGGGGCGCCTGGAGGAAGCGATGGATCAGGGGCACCTGGAGGAAGTGATGCCGCAGGAGCGCCTGGAGATGGTTTGGGGGCGCCAGGAGATGGCTCAGGAGCGCCAGGGGATAGCACGGAGGCGTCTGGAGATGGCTCGGGGGCGCCTGGCAGGATGTCGCAGGGAACTTCCGGAACAAATGATAGCACGGAGATGTCGGACGGGATGACGCAGGAAGAAAATGGCGACATGCCGGGCGATGCAACATCGGACGGAACAGGAAGTAACGGTGGAGGAGCACCGGGCGGAAATGGCGGCATGAGTGGTAAAAGTGTGACAACATTGATTCCGGTCAGCACGGTGGTGCACACCACGGCAGGTACCGAGACGACGTTTCAGCGGCTGGCGGCTGGCGATCTGCTGAAGCTTCTGATAGAGACCAGCGAAGACGGTGAGGAGGTTATTATAGAGATATGGATGCAGTGATGGATATGGAGCCGGCGATCTGCGCGATCACAAAAGCAGAAAGTATAGAAAATACAGACGTAATCACAATGAGAAATATCAACAAATCATACCGCATGGGAACGCAGTCCCTCCATGTGCTCAAAGATGTGTCGCTGACCGTAAAGCAGGGAGAATATCTTGCCATTTTGGGTCCTTCCGGTTCCGGAAAAAGTACGCTCATGAATATCATCGGGTGCATGGATGTGATGGACAGCGGAAACTATCTGCTGGATGGCGTGGCAATCGAACAGGCGAAAGAAAAGGAACTGGTAAAAATCCGTAATCAGAAAATAGGCTTCATTTTTCAGAAATATCATCTGATTCCGACCTACAACGTGCTGCAGAATATTGTTATGCCGCTTCTGATGCGTGGAATGGGGCTCGCGGAGGCTCAGGAGGCGAGTATGGACACGATTGACATGCTCGGGCTTTCACAGCGTATCGGACATAAGCCCAATGAACTTTCCGGTGGTCAGCAGCAGCGCGTGGCGATTGCGCGTGCGCTGGTCGGAAAACCGGCTATTCTACTTGCAGATGAGCCGACAGGCGCGCTCGATGTGAACAGTGGAAAAGAGGTATTGAAGCTTTTTGAAAATCTGAATCAGATGGGAAATACCATTGTGATGATTACCCATGATCTGAATGTGGCAAAACATGCGGGTCGTGTGGTAAGAATTGTGGACGGCGAGATCTATGAAAACTGATTCCAGAGCGGTTGCAGTAGGAAAATGAGGTTATAAAAAACTGATTTTGGGAGGATGCAGCAGAAAATGAGGTTATAAAAAGCGGCATTTGGGGTCGTGGCGGGTCTGGGAGATGCATTTTGCCGTCTGAGACCCGTTTTTGACTATTTCGCGGGTCTGAGAGCTGCTTTTTTGCGTCTGAGACCCGTTCTACTCTTTTATACTGTTGTTATGTCAACTATTCTGTCATTTTGCGGGTCTGAGAGCACGTTTTTGCGTGCATAGACCCGAATCCACGGTTTGTAACATAATGTTCGCGGAGACAAAAGTGAGCATGAAGCAAAGACGGATGCGCATGCTTACGTGCAGCGGACGGATATGTTCCATGCGAACGCGCTTGCATGGAATTGCCGCAATAAGCATATTGCGCCCTGCTTTGATAAGTAATATTATTAGAAATCCCCAAGTGTGTTTGTAATAATATTACACATCACCCAGAAGAGGTCTAGGCTTATTGCGATAATTCCTTTTGCCGGGGTATCGTTGATGTATGATATAATGAATCCTATCGGATTCATATTAGAAGTTCCTGCGGAACTTCGGATGCGCAGAAAGCAGCGCAAAAAGATGATATAATGAATCTTGACAGATTCATATTGTGCGCAGAAAACAGCGCAGACACAGAATCGCATTTACAGTAATTCATTGACAGTGCAAAGAGAGGAAAGAATGACAAACGAACAGATACGTGATTTTTTAGAGAAACATGCGGAAAAGCAGTTCAAAGATTTTACCAGCAGCCTGATTCCGGGGACAGATTCGATTCTGGGAGTGCGGCTTCCGGTGCTGCGCTCGCTGGCGAAGCAGCTCGCAAAGGAAGACTGGAGAACTTATCTCAAGGAGGCACGTGATGACACCTACGAGGAGATTATGCTGCAGGGACTTGTGATTGGCTACGTGAAAGCGGAGATGGAGGAGCTTTTGGAATATGCCGCAGCATTTATTCCGAAAATCCACGACTGGTCAGTCAATGATGGGTTTTGTTCTACATTTAAGATTGTCCGAAAGCACCGGGCAGAGGTGTGGGATTTTCTGATGCAATACCGCGCGTCTGAGAGTGAATTTGAGCAGCGGGTGGTGGCAGTGATGCTGATGGATCATTTTCTGGTGCCTGAATATATCGGCCGTGTGCTTGCCGTATATAACAGCCTAAAGCATGAGGGCTATTATTGCAAAATGGGAGTCGCATGGGGAATTGCGACTGCTTATGCAAAATTTCCGCAGGAGACCCAGGCATTTCTGCTGGAAAATGAACTGGATGATTATACCTATAATAAGGCAATTCAGAAAATGCTGGAGTCATATCGTGTAAGTGCGGAAGACAAAGAAATGTTGCGTGGTATGAAGCGGAAAGTGACCGGTAGAAAGAACGTCGCCAAGCCCGAGCAGTAGGGGAACTAAAAAACCGAGTCATCTGCCAGAAATGTGAAGCCTCCGGTGCTCCGAAGCATCCAGCCGTCGGAAAGCCCCGCCAGGCTCAAGCAGAACGTGCCATAAAACCAAGCTGTTTCCCAAGGGTGTGAAGCCTCCGGTGCTCCGAATCACACCGTCGTCAGAAAGCCCCGCCGGACTCGAGCAGTAAGAGTCCTAAAAACAAAGTCACCTGCTTTAGATGTGAAGCCCCTGGAACCCACCCCAACCTGCCACGCCGGAACATGGGAACGGCATATCAGAACACGATGCGAAAATCTCTTGTGAAAATGTGCAGAATAGAAACGGAAAGAATTGCCACGCCGGTTGTCCATATGTTATACTTAACATATGCAGAAACGACGCCGGATTTGGGGTATGATAGTAACGGCGGGCAAAGGCTGTAAAAAATGGTTGCCACAGGAAGTGGCGGATTGGAGGAGCATATGGCAAGGTTTACGTTACCGCGCGATCTGTATCACGGAAAGGGAGCGCTGGAGGCTTTAAAGGATTTTGAGGGAAAGCGCGCGATGATCTGTGTCGGCGGAGGTTCCATGAAGCGTTTTGGATTTCTGGATCGCGCAAAGCAGTATCTGGAAGAAGCAGGAATGGAAGTCTGTCTGTTTGAGGGAATTGAGCCTGATCCATCGGTGGAGACGGTGATGAAGGGCGCCAAGGCAATGGAAGAATTCAAGCCGGACTGGATCGTGGCGATGGGCGGCGGTTCTCCGATTGATGCGGCAAAGGCAATGTGGATCAAGTATGAATATCCGGACATTACGTTTGAAGATATGTGCAAGGTATTCGGAATTCCGAAGCTCCGCAAAAAAGCACATTTCTGCGCGATCTCTTCCACATCCGGAACGGCGACGGAGGTGACCGCATTTTCCATCATCACGGATTACGAAAAAGGAATCAAATATCCGATTGCAGATTTTGAGATTACGCCGGATGTGGCGATCGTGGACCCGGAGCTTGCAGAGACAATGCCGCAGAAGCTGGTGGCACATACCGGTATGGATGCGATGACGCATGCCATCGAGGCGTATGTTTCCACGGCGAACTGTGATTTTACCGATCCGCTTGCCCTGCATGCGATCAAGATGATCCAGAGAGATCTTGTGGGCTCTTATAACGGAGACATGGAAAAACGTGATTCCATGCACAATGCACAGTGTCTGGCGGGTATGGCATTTTCCAATGCACTGCTTGGAATCGTTCATTCGATGGCTCACAAGACGGGTGCTGCATTTGCAGATTACGGCGCACATATCATTCACGGTGCAGCAAACGCCATGTATCTGCCGAAGGTCATCGCATTCAACGCCAAGGATGAGACTGCGAAAAAGCGCTACGGCGAGATCGCAGATTTTATGGGACTGGGCGGAGATACGCTGGATGAAAAAGTGGCGCTCCTCATTACATATCTGCGCGGCATGAATGATGATCTTAAGATTCCGCACTGTATCAAGAATTACGGCGCGGACAGCTATCCGACCGAGCAGGGATTTGTGCCGGAGGAAGTATTCTTAGAGAGACTGCCGGAGATTGCAGCAAATGCAATTCTGGATGCCTGCACGGGATCGAATCCGCGTCAGCCGAGCCAGGAGGAGATGGAAAAACTGTTGAAGTGCTGCTACTACGATACAGAGGTAGATTTCTAGAAGAGCATATTTTTAAGACAGCTGAAACATCATCCATAATGTGATAAAATACAGCGCGATCGATGACAATAACAGTACGGTCAACGATCACAGAGGTCAGTGATAACACAACCAATGGTCATACGATAAAACAGAGGGTGCACATGCGTGCCGGAAATCCGGCACTCGCATGCACCCTCTGTTTTTGTCTGCCGGCGAAATTTCGTTTTTGACTAGCAGTCCGATCATTTCAAGATCATGCGAAACATTTCTGAACAGTCAAACCAGTTTCACGCCCAGCCGCCCCAATTTCTGGGCAGCGGGAAATTTTCCGAAATAACGAACCATATTCCCAACAGAAAAAGTCGAACTGCAGTCGGAAAATTTGTGAACAGAAGGAAACGAAAATGATATTTTACCGGTATAATACACGTTTGTGCGCCGCATACTAAGGAAAAGTCTTGCGAAAGGAAGCAGTGATATGGAGATACAGGTCGGGAAGCAGAGCCTCGCGTTTGCGGAGGCTCCTTACATCATAAGCAGTGCGAGTATTGTGGGGAAAAAAGAGGGCGAAGGACCGCTCGGGAACCGCTTCGACGTGGTGGGCGAGGACGACAAGTTCGGACAGAACACCTGGGAGGAGGCGGAGAGTACCCTGCAGAAGGAAGCATTTACGCTGGCGGTCGGAAAAGCAGGCTTGAAAACCGAGGACATCCGTTATCTGTTTTCGGGGGATCTGCTCGGGCAGAACATTGCGACATCCTTCGGGCTCATGGACTATCAGGTGCCGCTGTTCGGACTTTATGGAGCGTGCAGCACCTGTGGCGAAGCGCTCTCATTGGGCGCGATGTGCGTGGCGGCGGGGTATGCGGATTATGTTGTGGCGATGACGTCGAGCCATTTTGCCAGCGCGGAAAAGCAGTTCCGTTTTCCACTGGAATATGCCAACCAGCGCCCGAAATCGGCGACGTGGACGGTCACGGGAAGTGGCGCCTATGTGCTCGGGAAAAAAAGAAGCAAGGCGCGCATCACGGGGATCACGACCGGCAAGATCGTCGATTACGGCATCAAGGATTCGATGAATATGGGAGCGGCTATGGCGCCTGCCGCCAGTGACGTGATCTGCCGCCATCTGTCGGATTTCGGAAGGAACGTGACGGATTACGATAAGATTATTACCGGCGATCTCGGAAAAGTCGGGCAGGAAATTCTCTGGGATCTGACGAGGACTGGAGGGTATGACATCAGCAGCATCCACACCGACTGCGGGATTGAGATCTACGATGCAGACAAACAGGGAACGGGCGCCGGCGGTTCCGGCTGCGGGTGTGCGGCAGTGACGCTCTCGGCACATTTTATGCGGCAGATCGAGGAAGGGAAATGGAAAAGAATCCTGTTTGTCCCGACGGGAGCGCTGCTCTCCACCGTTTCCTTTAATGAGGGAATGACGGTGCCGGGAATTGCGCATGCGGTCGTCATCGAGCATGCGGGATAGAAAGGGGGAAAATGCTATGGATTATGTCAATGCATTCTGGGTTGGCGGGCTGATCTGCGCGCTGGTGCAGATTTTAATGGAAAAAACAAAAATGCTTCCGGGGCGCATCATGGTGCTTCTGGTGTGTCTTGGCACACTGCTTGGAGCGATACAGATCTATGAACCGTTTGTGGAATTTGCGGGGGCAGGTGCCAGCGTGCCGTTGCTCGGATTTGGAAATGTATTGTGGAAGGGCGTGAAAGAGGCGGTGGATCAATATGGCTTTCTTGGAATTTTCATGGGAGGCTTTCAGGCAAGCGCGGTGGGCATATCGGCGGCGTTGGTGTTTGGCTATCTGGCAAGCCTGATTTTCCAGCCGAAAATGAAGAAATAAGTGTTTGCGTATTGGTACATCTGGTAGTAGAATCTTAATCATAAAAAGCGTGATAGGGGGAGACTGCCATGGATGAGAACGCACTGCGCGCGGCCGGAATCGATTATGATGCCGCATTGGCACGGTTTATGGGAAAGCAGGCGATTTATGAAAAATATCTGCGAAAGCTGCCGGAGGATGCACATATGGATGCGGCGTGGGCGGCATTGGAGCAGCAGGATGAAGCGGAGCTGTTGGAGCAGGTGCATGCCATAAAAGGACTGACCGGAACGCTGGGGATTACGGGACTTTTTGAGCAGAGCGCGGCGATTGTTGCGCTCTTACGTGCAGGAACGCGCGAAGGACTGCAGGAGAAAATGACGTCATTAAAACAGGAGTGGGACCGCGTCTGTGAGACAATCCGACAGGCGTAATCCGCCTGCGGATTGCCGGCTCTAAAAGATTCTAGTGAAACGGACAGAAATAGTCCGGATGCCTGGAGATGATCTCGGTGCTTGCATTGAAGCCGTCGTAGATGTGATGGGAAACTACATCCGAGAGCCCCTCATAATCCCGCGAGGAGATACACGACCAGATTTTGATATGGTCGTTGTACAGCCGCAGTAGATTGTCGCGGTCGCCCAGATTCAAAAAGGTGCGGAAGCGCTCGTACTGGGAGCTCACTCCGGTCAGAAAATCCATGACGGTACGTTTCCCGGCGAGCTCGTAGAGCGTTGTGTGGAACTCGTTGTCGTTAATGATGAAGGCCCGGCCGAGTTCCTCGGCGGGCAGATCCTGTTCCAGAAGTTCGCATTGGCGCTGCAACAGCAGGCGGATGCGGAATTCCTGGGATTTGTCGTACCCTGCGGTCAGATCTCTTAACACCGCCTGCTCTAAGGTCTCCCTCAGATAGAGAATGTCGGAGATCATGTTGAGGTCGATCAGGGAGACGAATGTACCGATGTGCGGGCGGACCTCCAGAAGCCCCTCGCGCTCAAGCATTTTAAAAGCATCCCGCACCGGGGTGCGCGATACATGGAACGCGGCGGCCGTGTCGATCTCGCTGATGGCAGATCCCGGCGGAAGCTCCAGATGAAGAATCTGTTCTTTTAAATCTTTATAAACGGCAACGGATGTGCCGGTATGTCTGGTTCCGTTCATAACATGCTCCTCTGTGGACAATTTGGTGTCCATTCTTACCATTCAAAATGTGAACATATTTCTAATATAAATCCCAATGGAACAAATTACAATCTATTTTTCCGGAGCCCGGGACATGCACCTTACATATGTATACATAGGATCGGGAAAAAACGGGAACGCTGTTTCTTGGGGCAGGATGAAAAACAGTGCAGGACAGTAGACGGAATTCTGGCGGATTTCGATAAAAAGTCCTTCCGGAACTTAAGACGCGCGGAACACGGCGCAAGAAGATGAAACAAGGAAAAATCTGCCGGAAAATATCCGCTTGTATACAACAAGAAGAAAAAGCAGAGTCCGCGGAAACATCGACGCAAATTGTGAATAATAGACAAAACCGATACAAAAAATTATACAAAACGGAAAAAAAGAAAGATGGATGTTGACGCTTGTATACAAGCATGATATAGTCAAGAAAAAGAAACAAAGAAACGTACATGGAGCAATATCATAGACATGTATACAAGCAAATATCACATGAGCGGAAAGGACCTTCCGCAGAACGGAGGAAACTATGAAATTATCATTTCGCTGGTATGGACCAGATGACAAGGTGACACTGGAGAACATCCGTCAGATCCCGGGAATGCACTCGATCGTAACGGCTGTGTATGACGTTCCGGTCGGAGAGGTGTGGAGCGAGGAGAGCATCGCAGCACTGAAAAAGCAGGTGGAGGATGCCGGACTTCATTTTGAGGTTATCGAGAGTATTCCGGTACATGAGGACATCAAGCTTGGCAAGCCGAGCCGCGACCGCTACATCGAGAACTACTGCGAGAACATCAGACGTGTGGCAAAAGCCGGAGTGAAGTGCATCTGCTACAATTTCATGCCGGTATTTGACTGGACGAGAACACAGCTTGACCACGTGCTGCCGGACGGTTCGACCTCCCTGGTATATTATCAGGAGCAGGTGGATGCTGTGAATCCGCTGCAGAGTGACAGCGATCTGACACTTCCGGGCTGGGATGCAAGCTACACCAGAGAAGAGTTAAAGCAGGTGGTTGCAGAGTACAACGCAATGTCTGAGGATGATCTTTGGAACAATCTGAAGTATTTCCTGGAGAGAGTGATTCCGGTTGCAGCGGAGTGCGACGTCAACATGGCAATCCACGAGGACGATCCGTGCTGGAGCATTTTCGGACTTCCGCGCATCATCACCTGCGAGAAAAACATTGATCGTTTCCTCGGTCTTGTGGATGATCCGCACAACGGCATCACACTGTGCACCGGCTCCCTCGGCTGCTCGAACAAGAACGATGTGGTGAAGATGGCGGCAAAATATGCGGCAATGGGAAGAATTCATTTTGCACATCTGCGCAACGTTGCAGTGCTTGAGAATGGTTTTGAGGAGCGTGCACATCTCTCCAGCTGTGGCTCTCTGGATATGTATGCGATTGTGAAAGCGCTGCATGACAATGGATTTACCGGATATGTGAGACCGGATCACGGAAGAATGATCTGGGGAGAGACCGGAAGACCGGGCTACGGACTCTATGACCGTGCGCTTGGAGCAACCTATATCAACGGATTATTTGAGGCTGTGGAGAAGGCTTCAAAGTAAAAATAAGAATCAGAAAAATAAATACCATAAAAATAAAAATCAGGAGGAAGACGAACATGAAGTTACCATTTCAGATTGATCTGACAGGCAAGGTGGTTGTTGTGACAGGTGCGGGCGGAGTCATCTGCTCCGTGCTTGCGGAGGCAATGGCAATGACCGGCGCAAAGGTAGCGCTGCTCGACTTAAATGAGGATGCGGCAAAAAAGCATGCGGATGACATTACGGCAAAGGGCTATATTGCAAAGGGATACAAGTGCAACGTGCTTGAGAAAGCGAGCGTACAGGCGGCGAGAGACCAGATCGCTGCGGACTTCGGAACCTGCGATATCTTAATCAACGGTGCCGGCGGCAACAACCCGAAAGCGACGACCGACGACGAGTATTTTGTGCCGGAGGATCTCGGACAGATGAAGACATTCTTTGACCTGGATGCGGACGGCGTCTCTTTTGTATTCAGCCTGAACTTCATGGGTACCCTGATTCCGACACAGGTATTTGCGCTTGATATGGTCAACAAAAAAGGTGCGAGCATCATCAACATTTCCTCGATGAACGCTTACACACCGTTGACGAAGATTCCGGCATACTCCGGTGCAAAAGCGGCAATTTCCAACTTTACCGAATGGCTTGCAGTGCATTTTTCCAAGGTGGGTATCCGCTGCAACGCGATCGCACCGGGATTTTTCTCCACACAGCAGAATGCAAAGCTTCTGTTCAATGAGGATGGGACACCGACAGCCAGAACCGGCAAGATTTTAAACAATACGCCGATGGATCGTTTTGGTGAGGTGGAGGAACTGATCGGTTCCGTCCTGTTCCTGGCATGTGAGGAGGCAAGCGGATTTGTCAATGGCGCATGTATTCCGATCGACGGAGCATTTGCGGCATACTCCGGCGTATAAAAGCTTGCAAAGGAGCCGGAAGAGGCGGCAATACATGAGGTGGAACAATGGGGTATTTTGATTTTCAGAAAAAAAGTGATTGTATCGTGTGCATTGACAGCGACGGCTGTGCGATGGACACGATGGAGGTAAAGCACAGAACCTGCTTCGGACCGCAGTGGATCAAAACATTCGGACTGACGGAGCATGAAGCGGAGTGCATGGAGCTTTGGCTTTCTATCAACCTCTACTCCATCACGCGCGGTATCAACCGGTTTAAGGGACTGGCGCTGGCGCTCGCGGAGGTGGAGAAGAGAGGTCTCGGTAACATCGAGGGACTTGCGGAGTATGAGGCATGGACAAAAGAGGCGAAGGAGCTCTCCAACCCGGCGCTGCTTGCGGTGACGCAGAAGAGTGATAACCCGTGTTTTGAAAAAGCGCTGCTCTGGAGCATCCGCACCAACCGCGCGATCCATGCGCTTCCGGCAGAGGACCGGCCGTTTCCGAATGTGAAGTCTGCGATGGATGCGATGGCAAAACAGGCGGATCTGGCGGCGGTGTCGTCCGCGAACCGGGAGGCGGTCGAGGCGGAATGGGGCAGACATCATCTTGCCGAAGACTGCAGTACGCTTCTGACGCAGGAGGCGGGAACCAAGGCTTTCTGCATCGGTGAATTGAGAAAAATGGGGTATGAGCCCGGGCGGATTCTGATGGTCGGCGATGCACCGGGAGACCGGGACGCGGCAGAGAAAAACGGCGTCCGGTTCTATCCGATTCTGGTCGGACATGAGGGGGAGAGCTGGAAACGTCTTTTAGAGGAAGCGTTTCCAAAACTTCTTGCGGGAAGCTTTGATGCGGAATATCAAAAGGAACTGAATCAGGCATTCGAGCGGAATCTCGGTGTTCATGCCGATTCGGAGTGAGAAAGAGAGGGATATTTTAATATGGTAGATATGAAGGCAAAACCGTTTTACCTGTCCGATGAGGACTGTAAATGGGTGGAAGAGACCATCGCGGGTATGACGACCGAGGAGAAGATCGGTCAGCTTTTTTTCAATATGGGATCCTCCAGAGACGAAGAGTATCTGAAGATGACAGTGGACAAGTACCACATCGGCGGTATCCGCTACAACCCGGCAACCGGTGCCGAGGTGCGTGAGCAGAACCGGATTCTTCAGGAGAACAGCAAGATTCCGCTTATCATTGCGTGCAACACGGAGAATGGCGGCAACGGCGCCTGCACTGACGGAACCATGATCGGCCAGCAGACCAAGATCGGTGCGACAAGAGACGCCAGATACGCGTACGAGCTCGGCCGTATGTCCAACAAAGAGGCGGCGGCGATCGGGTGTAATCTCTCCTTTGCCCCGGTCAGCGACATCCTCTACAACTGGGAGAACCCGGTCATCGGACTGCGCACCTATGGAAACGATGTGGACCGCGTGTGCGAGATGACGAAGGCATATATGGACGGCGCACACACCAATGAGGGATTCTGCTGTGCTGCGAAGCATTTTCCGGGCGACGGACTGGACTTCCGCGACCAGCACGTGGCAGACAGCGTCAATGACATGAGCTGTGAGGAGTGGGATGCAAGCTATGGAAAAGTATACCAGAACCTCATTGACAACGGTCTGGAAGCCATCATGGCAGGACACATTATGCAGCCTGCGTACACCAGACATTTTAACCCGGGAATCAAGGATGAGGACATCATGCCGGCAACCCTTTCGCCGGAGCTGATCGAGGGACTTCTGCGCGGAAAGCTTGGTTTTAATGGTATGGTGCTGACCGATGCTTCCCACATGGTCGGACTGACCTGCTGTATGAAGCGCAGCGAGATGCTTCCGCACACGATTGCAGCCGGTGTCGATATGTTCCTTTTTTTCAATGAGATGGATGAGGATTTTGCAAGCATGATGGCGGGCTATGAGAACGGCATCATCACCGAGGAGCGTTTAAATGACGCCCTGCACCGCATTCTTGCTCTGAAAGCACACATGGGACTGCACAAAAAAGCGAAAAATGAGATCGTTCCTCCGGTGGAGGTGATGGAGCAGGTCGTTGGCTGCGAAGAGCACAAGGCGATGGCAAGAGAAATCTCCGAGAAAGGAATCACTCTCGTAAAATACAAGGACGAGGATGTGCTTCCGATGATCCCGAGCCGTTACAAGCGCATCATGATCGTCTCCGTCAGCGGATTATCCGCGGGCGTGATGGGAACCATGATGGCAAAATATATGGGCGGCGGCAAGAAGAGCCCGGCAGAGCGTCTGCGTGACAAGCTGATCGAGAAGGGCTTTGACGCATTTATCTACGAGAGCCCGCTCGACGCACTTGCAAAGCGTGCAGCAGCAGGAGAAAAAGTGGACATCAATATGTACTTTGCCGGAAAGACGCCGATCAAGGATTTCGTCGAAAATCAGGATCTGATCATCACACTGGTGGACATTGCAGGCGGTTTCCAGCCGGTGGCAAGACCGGGCTTCGGCATGAGCAAGGGCGGCGGAGAGATCCCGTGGTATGTTCATGAACTTCCGGTTATCGTGATCGGATGCGGACAGCCGTTCGTACTGGCAGACATTCCGCAGGCGAGAACGTATATCAACACTTACGACAGCGCGGATCAGACGTTTGATGCGCTCATCGAGAAGCTGATGAGCGGCAGCGACGCATTTATCGGGGAGGACCCGGTGGATGCCTACTGCGGACTGTGGGATACGCACCGGTAGGGGCTTACGCAAAAGGATCAGGATATACAGGCACTTGGGTCGTAATGACCCGGGTGCCTTTTTTAGAGGTAATTTGATTGAGCATATGGATATGAAGTGCTATACTAACAGTGATAAGAAGAGAAGGCTGTTCTTCATATTGTCATAAAGGAGAGCTTGCTTATGATGGCGGATGAAAAAATTAAAAATTCCAGTGAACTCGAGTTTGTTGTATTTTGTATCGAAAATGTAGCGGCAAAACTGGGGATGGATGCAGAGCGTGTGTATCAGGCGTTTGCCGAAAAAAGTGATATTCTAAGTGGTTATATTGTGCCGGAATATGAAGTGCTGCATACACAGAGCCGGGAATATATCGTAGATGATCTTATTGATGTGATGAAAGAAAGGGGCGTGGAAGTATGATTCTCTACCATGGTTCTTTTGGAAAAGACGCGACAGATTATGATCTCGTTGTTGGCGGTGTTGCCAATGATAAGGTATTCAATACGGTGGAATTGTTTTTTGATGGATGGATTGATAAAGCGGAGGCTATCAAACGTCTTCGTTATGAAAAACCGAATGTGCAAATTTGTTTCCGCACAGAGAGAGCACTGTCTCTCCTGCATTTTGAAGGGAGTGAAATTGTATGACAGCAAATCCGATTTTACTTCAAAAAAATATAGCCGTGTCATTGCGTGTTTTGCAAAACGGCAGGGAATTTCACTGGATGTGGCATTGGAGTTCTTTTATCATTCCGAGGTATATCAACTGATCCGTGATGGCGTATCGGATATGCACTGTATGAGCGATGCGTATCTGGCAGAAGAACTGGAGCAGGAATACGCCGGTAAAATGCCGGATGCCAAGGGTGGCATTTTTTGATATGTTTTTACAAAAGGCAATTTGTATGAGTTTTTATTTATAGACCTAATATCGTGAAACAACCATAGCTTTTAAAAACTTCTTTTGCCCATTTATTTGCTTCTTCGTATACCTCTTTTGAAATATTATCTTTTGAAGATATGAGAGTTCCTATTTTTATCCATTCATCAGCCGTAATTTCTGTCTCTCCGAAAGGATCATATTTAGGAACACATACTACGAGTGCAGCTATAAATTCCTTTGCCTGAAACATTATATTATCATGTAAAGATATGGAATCCTCTTTCCAAAATGTTTTGCCATCCCATCGTCCTTTGTAAAATTCATGGTAACAAGTGCCATCCCTTTCGCGATCTGTTACAAAATATTTCATAGCATTTCCTCCACAAATCCCACTCGTATGTGTAAAACCTGTAGTTCTGTTATTTTATCAATTTATCTACAGTATGTCAAAAAATATGAGTACAGTAACAAACCGAGGCAAACCTTTGCGGTTTGCCTCGGTTTCATAAAATCCAACGGAAATACATATCCTACAGATACTTCTTGATCTCCTCGATCAGTGCGGTATACTCTTCATCCGAGAGGAACTTCTGCTGTGGATTCATAGCGAAGACGCCGCCCCACTCATACTCGTCTGTATACTTCGGAACGAGGTGGAAGTGCAGGTGATGACCGGTATCGCCATAAGCGCCGTAGTTCACTTTCTGCGGATGGAATGCCTGATGCAGTGCCTCGGCAACATGGTTGATGTCCTCGATGTAAGCGGCACGTTCCTCGGCGGTCAGCTCCGTGATCTCACTCACGTGCTTCTTGTGTGCAACGATGACACGTCCCCTGTGGCTCTGCTCCTTAAAAAGATATACCTTGGAGGAAGGAAGTTCACAGATCTTGATGCCGAATGCGGCTACCAGATCACCTTCCATGCAATATGCGCAATTCTGATCTGTCATGATGTTCTCCTTATTTCTGGTTGAAGTGTACAGCAAATCCGGCGATCTCATCCTTTAAGTAAGCAACGGTAAGCTCACCCTTGTCATTGTATTTGAAGGAAGACTCATCGAAAGCAAAGCCTCTCTTCTCCAGATGATAGATGGCACGATCCAGATAATTTGTCTGGATGCAGATGTGACCGTGTGTTCCGCGGCCCGGATTCTTCATCATCTCGATTAAGGAACCAACGAACATGGAACTGTTGCCAACCTTGACATCCTGTCCAAGTAAAGTTGCGAACTTTGCGGACTCTGTGGAAGCAACTTCCTCAGATGCATTGTTGACACCTACATGCAGGAGCTTGAATCCAAGCATGGTAGCAACTGCCTCTTTGGTGAGAGCGGTGATGCCTGCCCAGTCCTTTGCTGCGATCATGTCTTTGTTTACCATCCAGGAACCGCCGCATGCGATGATCTTCTTGAAATCAAGATAGTTCGTCAGGTTCTTAGCGTTGATACCGCCGGTCGGCATGAATTTCATCTTGGTGTACGGAGCAGCCATGGATTTAATCATGTTCAGTCCGCCAGCAGCCTCTGCCGGGAAGAATTTTACAACCTCAAGACCAAGCTCGATTGCAACTTCCACATCGCTCGGGTTTGAGCAGCCAGGAGTTACCGGAATACCCTTGTCCACGCAGTATTTTACAACCTTCGGGTTTAAGCCCGGGCTGACGATGAACTTCGCACCTGCGTTTACCGCACGGTCAACCTGCTCGGTAGTAAGAACGGTACCTGCGCCGACTAACATCTCCGGGAACTGCTCGGACATGATGCGGATGGACTCCTCAGCAGCAGCGGTACGGAAGGTAACCTCAGCACACGGAAGACCGCCGTCACATAAAGCTTTTGCCAGAGGTGCGGCATCCTCTACATGATCCAGTGCGATGACCGGGATAATACCAATCTTGGAAAACTCTTCTAATACTTTGTTCATGATTCTTCTCCTTTTACTTATCATTCATGTTCCATAATGCGGAACTATGTTTCATGTAATGGTACAAAATTATTATAACATGTGGAAAAACCTTGTCAACCGATTCAAGAAACAAAATCGTGTATTTTCCATAAAACAAAACGCCGGGACAGCAGAGATTCCAGAGTTGACTTTCGGACAGCGGTCATGGTATGATAACAAGGCAGTTCCGCAATACGGAACGACAGATTGAATGATGAAACTGACTGAGATACAGCATGGGAGATACTATGGCAGAAGAGAGAGAAGCGAAAAATCCGGTACAGTCGGCAGAGCGTATTTTTCAGGTGATGGAGACGCTTGCGGACCACGGGGAGATGGGACTGATGGAACTTAGCACGGCGCTGGATCTGCACAAGAGCACTGTACACAGACTGTTAATGTCTCTTATTTATATGGGATACGCAAAGCAGGATGAGGCGACGCAGAAATATATGCTTTCCTATAAGGTGGTCAACATGGCGGGAAAGATCCTCGAGCGGATGGATATTCTGCAGGTGGCAAAGCCGTATATGGAACGTCTCTCGGACCTGTCCGGGGAAGCGGTGCATCTGGTGCAGCGCGAGGGCAACCATATCTTATATATATACAAGATCGAGGCGAAGGTCGGAACAATCCGCATGGTGTCCCATGTGGGAATGGTACATCCGATGTACTGCTCTGGTGTCGGCAAAGCGATCATGGCGACGCTTCCGGACGAGGAAGTCAAAAAGATCTGGAATGAGAGCATTATTGAGAAAAAAACGGACAAGACGATCACGGATTTCTCGCAGATGCAGGAAGTATTGGATGAAGTGCGGCAGAATGGCTACGCGCTGGACGATGAGGAGAACGAAAAGGGCGTCCGCTGCATCGCAGCCTGCCTGCACGGCTACCAGAAAGAGGTAAAATACGCGTTCAGTATTTCTGGACCGACCAGCCGCATGACGAGAGAGCGCGTCAGGGAACTTGCGGTGGATGTGAAAAAAGTACAGGAAGAACTGTCGAGAGAGCTTGGCTATTACAAATCTTAAGATTGAATTTTCAAAAATAAAATTCAAAAGAAAAACATCGGCTGCGGGAATAAAAGGAAAGCGCCAGGGTCATACTATCCTTGAAAACAGAAGTGATTCTGAGAAAAAGGAGAATATGACTATGAGAAAGTGGAGAACACTGCTTGCAGGACTGGTACTTACTTTCGCGGTGAGCGCGATGGCTGCCTGCGGTACGAACAATGACAAAGTCAATGATACGACGAACGGAACCGGCACGGAGAGCACCGTAGACGGAACCGGCACAAACGGAACAACCAACGGCACGACCAACGGCACAAACGGAACAACCAACGGCACAGTGAACGATACCAATGGAACTTTAAACGATAACGGTGAGATGGACAACAACGGCGCAGCTGATAACAACGGAAACGGCAATGTTGTGGACGACGTGGTAGACGGTGTCGGTGAGGCTGGAAAGGATGTCATCAACGGAGTGGAGAACGGTGTGGATGATCTGACCGGCAATGACAATAATAACAACGGAACCACAGATAATAACGGAAACGGCAGATAGAGCGCGTTTTACGGATGAGGGAAATAGAGAATGGCGAAAGCAAAAGAGGCTTTCGCCATTTTTGATGAATTCCTAAAATAACTATGAAATCTCCGTAATTTCCTTGTGATTAAACAATGTTTGCATTATAATGAACCTAAATTTCATGATAGAAAGCGAATAGGGGATATTAGTGTGAAAAATAAGATTTTTCACACGCAAGATTTGTGCTTCGCACAAACTTGAGATGCGCTTAGAAGCAGCGCAAGAATGGAGGATTAGTATGAATCACAATGATTTCAGAGAGATTATAGATGATGCGCCGGAGACGGGCGCAGATACAAATACAGGAACTGCAGGCAGCAGACAGCCGGGAAGCGCGGATAACGGTGTGCCGGCGGGAAACGCGGCTCACGGTGCGCAGACGGGAAGTGAGGCTCCCCGTGCAGAAGATGTGGCGGAGCATGAGAGCACATCAGGCACCGGAGAGGTGACACAGAGTTCCGCTTCGGATGACACAGACCGGAATCAGGACACGGAGTATGAGGACATCTGCTATATCTGTAGACGCCCGGAACATATTGCGGGAAAGATGATCCGTATTCCGAACAATATCTGCATCTGCCAGGACTGTATGCAGAAGACGTTTGACAGCATGAACGGAAGCGGTTTTTCCATGGATGATATGATGAATATGAACATGGGAAGAATTCCGAACATCAGCATGATCAATCTGTCGGATCTGCAGGGCGGACTGCCGAACAATCAGAAGCTGAAGAAGAAAAAGCCGAAGGCGCAGTCGGAGCCGGTTATCGACATTAAGAAGATCCCGGCACCGCACAAGATCAAGGCGTCGCTCGATGAATATGTGGTCGGACAGGAGCAGGCGAAAAAGGTGATGTCGGTTGCGGTCTATAATCACTACAAGCGGATTGCGGCGGATGAGAAGGACGGCGTGGAGATTGAGAAGTCCAACATGCTTATGATCGGACCGACCGGCTGCGGCAAGACGTATCTGGTCAAGACGCTTGCGCGGCTTTTGGATGTGCCGCTTGCGATCACGGACGCGACGTCACTCACGGAGGCAGGCTACATAGGCGACGACATTGAGAGCGTAGTCAGCAAGCTGCTTGCGGCTGCGGACAATGATGTGGAGCGTGCGGAGCACGGCATCATTTTTATCGACGAGATCGATAAGATTGCGAAGAAGCGCAATACGAACCAGCGGGATGTCAGCGGAGAATCCGTACAGCAGGGAATGTTAAAGCTTTTAGAGGGCGCCGAGGTCGAGGTGCCTGTGGGAGCCAGCAGCAAAAACGCGATGGTGCCGATGACGATGGTCAACACGAAGAATATTCTGTTCATCTGCGGCGGAGCATTTCCGGAGCTGGAGGAGATCATTAAGGAGCGTCTGAATCAGGAGGCTTCGATCGGATTCCGCGCGAAGTTAAAGGATGAGTATGACAAGGACGAGAACCTGCTCTCCAAGGTTACCGTGGAGGATGTGCGTAAGTTCGGTATGATCCCGGAGTTTTTGGGACGTCTGCCGATCCTGTTTACATTAGAGCCGCTCTCGGAGGATACGCTGGTGCGGATTTTGCAGGAGCCGAAGAATGCGATCTTAAAGCAGTATGAGAAGCTTCTCGCCATGGACGAGGTCAAGCTGGCGTTCGATGAGGATGCGCTGCGCGCGATCGCACACAAGGCGAAAGAGAAGAAGGTGGGAGCGCGTGCGCTCCGCGCGGTGATAGAGGAATTCATGCTGGATATCATGTATGAGATTCCGAAGGACGACAACATCGGCATGGTCACGATCACGAAGGACTATGTGGAGAAGAAGGGCAGCCCGGTCATCACACTGCGCGGCTGCATCGGTATCGGGAGTACGGAGAATCCGCAGATTGCAGCCAGCAACTGATAATATGGAATAAATAGTTACACTCCGGCATCTATTGTTAAGAAAGCAATGGATGACCGGAGTTTTTTATGCCAAATTGCATGGAGCAGGTATATTCAGAGGAGTATTATGATTTTTTGATTCCGTACGGGGTGGAGGCAGAGGTTCCGTCCACGCCCGGATGCGTGCAGCGCATCGCGGAGGATTACGACATTTTTTTCTACCCGCGAGAGGGACTGCCGCCGCTTTCTATCGGGAATTATACCTACACGGCGATACCAAAATGCTACGCACTGCTCGATACGACGGCGCTCGATGCATCGGGAATCACCCGGCTGCAGAATCAGCCGGTGCTTGCGTTAAAAGGCGAAGGGGTCCTGGTGGGCGTCATCGATACCGGCGTAGATTACACAAACCCGCTGTTCCGGTATTCGGACGGCAGCAGCAGAATCCTGCGGATCTGGGATCAGACGGTACAGGACGGAACGCCGCCGGAGGGAATTCTGTACGGTGCAGAGTACCGTAAAGAGGAGATTGATGAAGCGCTGCAAGCAGAGCGGCCGTATGATGTGGTGCCGTCCCGCGATGAAAACGGGCACGGAACATTCGTGACGGGAGTCGTGTGCGGGGGAGAGGATATCCCGAACGGCTTTATCGGGGCGGTGCCAAACGCTGGGATTGCCGTTGTAAAGCTAAAAGAGGCAAAGCGTTATCTGCGGGAATTTTTCTTCGTGCCGGAGGGAGTGCCTGCCTATCAGGAGACGGACCTGATGATGGCGGTATCCTATTTAAATGGCGTTGCAAATGTGTTGAATATGCCGCTTGTGATCTGTCTTGCGCTCGGCAACAGCATGGGGGGACACGGTACGGACGGTCCGCTGCCTAATTTTCTGAACTATATCAGTACCAGGCGGAGGCGTTCGATTGTGACGGCAACGGGAAACGAGGCGAACACCAGGCACCACTTTCAGGGGGCGCTCCGTCGTGAGATGGACTATGAGGATGTGGAGATCAGCGTGGAACAGGATATGGCGGGCTTTTTCATAGAGCTGTGGGCGGGCGCGCCGGAATTGTACGCGATATCTGTGATTTCGCCGACGGGCGAACGGATTCCGAAAGTGTCGCTGCGTTCCGGTGCCTCCAAGTCATTCCGGTTCGTCTTTGAGGGAACGACCGTGTCGGTGGATTACCGTATCGAGACAAAGGAGACGGCAAACCAGTTAATCTATCTGCGCTTTTCCGATGTGAGAAGAGGACTGTGGATTGTACGGGTTTACCCGGAAAATATTGTGAGCGGCAACTATAATATGTGGCTCCCGATGCAGAAGCTTACGGACGGAAATGTGATTTTCCTAAGATCCAACCCGGACACGACGCTCACTGCGCCGGGGACGGCGGCACAGGTCATCACGGTCGGCGGATACCAGGTATCCAATAACAGCATGTATGCGGATTCCGGGCGCGGCTACACAGTGGCGGGGGAGATCAAGCCGGATTTTGTGGCACCCGCGGTGAATGTGTACGGACCGGGGCTGCGCCAAAATTATGTGACCTACACGGGAACCAGCGCCGCGGCGGCGGTGACGGCAGGGGCGGTCGCGCAGATCATGCAGTGGGCGCTGGTGCAGCAGAACGATCCAGTGATGTCCAACGCCGCGATCAAAAATATGCTGATCCGCGGTGCAAAGCGCTCGGATGACAGGGGGTATCCGAACCGGGAGTGGGGATACGGTGCGCTGGATGTCTATCAGGCGTTTGAATATTTAAGACTGTAGAGAGAACAGAAGATGTGGGATGGAAAATTATTACAAAAACCGGAAATGGACGCAACCGTTTCCGGTTTTTTGCGTCTTATTATATGAAAGACAAAAAACTGGATGATAGAAAAGAGAGGGAGAAGCTTATGAGGAGAAAAGGAATGGAACGGGTGACGGCAGGTGTGCTTGCGGCAATGATGGCAGTGGGGATGACAGGCTGTGCGAACGGCGGAATGTCCGGTACAACCACCGATCTTACCGGACAATATGGAACCAAAGAGGACGGGAAGATGGAAGGAACCGGAGCAAACGGACAGAGCGGACAGACCGGACAGGCAGAAGATGCAGGAGCGGAGGATGCTGCAATGGAAGAAAAAGACCTCGGTGCCATCAGGGAGGCATTTGAGGATTCCTATACGCAGTTTTCCTTAAATCTGCTGCGGGAGAGCAGAAAGCAGGTGCAGAACGGCGAGGGCGCGAAGAATACGATGGTGTGTCCTCTTTCCGTGATGATGGCACTCGAGATGACGCGGACCGGAGCGGACGGCGACACGAAGCAGCAGATGGGAGAGGTTTTGTACCCGGGAATGTCGGCGGAGGATGGCAGTATGGTGCTTGGCAGGATCTGCAAGAGTCTGCCGGATGCAGAGGGCGCCAGATTTCACATGTCAGATTCGGTGTGGATGAAGACGGCGGACGATGCTTTTGTGCCGGATGAGGATTTCCTTGACACCGTGAAGACGGTGTATGACGCAGAGGTTTATGGCGCACCGTTTGACGAGACGACCTGCCGGGATATCAACCGCCTGGTGGAGAGGGAGACGGACGGCATGATAACAGAGATTCTGGATCAGATTCCCGAGCTTGCGGTCATGTATCTGGTGAATGCGGTGGCATTTGATGCAGAGTGGGAAACGCCTTATGATGAGAGCCAGATACAGGATGCCGTATTTTATGCGGAGAGCGGAAGCGGGCAGAAAGTCTCCATGATGTACGATACCACGTACCGCTATCTGTCCATGGAACATGCCAGCGGCTTTTGCCGGGCATACAAGGAGGGCTATGATTTTGTGGCACTGCTTCCGGAGGAGGGACTGTCATTAACCGAATGGCTGGAAGAACTGGAGGGGGAAACGTTTCACGAGACAATCCTTCAGAAAAATGATACAATGATAGAGACGGGACTGCCGCAATTTACAGGCGAGACGGATCTGGAGCTAAAGGATACGCTCATGGCGCTCGGAATGCCGCTCGCGTTTGATGAGAAACAGGCGGATTTTTCCAAAATGGGGTATTGTCCGGACGGAAGAAATATCAGCATCAGCAGGGTGCTGCACAAGACACACATTGATGTGGACGGGCTTGGAACGAAAGCCGGAGCGGCCACAGTTGTGGAGATGTGCAAGGAGACGGCAATGGTTGAACAGCCGGAACGCATTATTTTAGACCGGCCGTTTTTATATGCGATTGTGGAGAAGGATACCGGCATTCCGGTGTTCATCGGAACAGTGGAGAGCTTTTAACTGAGAGGGAGAGGGCATGGAGGATGAAAAAATCATAGCGCTGTACTGGGACAGGGATCAGACGGCGATTGCAGAGACACAGCAGAAGTACGGACGTTACTGCGGGAGCATCGCGCACAACATTGTACATGATGCACAGGATGCAGAGGAGTGTGTGAATGACACATGGCTGCGCGCCTGGAATTCCATGCCCAGGGAGCGCCCGCAGCTTCTGGCGGCTTTTCTGGGAGCGATCACGCGCAATCTGTCGCTGGACCGCTACCGCAGAAAGCATTCCGAAAAGAGAGGTGGAGGCGTCATGACGTATATATATGAGGAACTGCATGACTGCGCCGGAGGCGAGGAGCCGCTGACGCAGATGGAGCGAAAGGAGCTGACGGCGTCCATCAACCGGTTCCTGGAGGGAATGGACCGCGAGAGCCGGATTATTTTCATGCGCAGATACTGGTATATGGATAGCATCGGAGCGATTGCCGGGAGGCTTGCGGTCAGCGAGAGCAAGGTAAAATCTTCGCTGTACCGGTCCCGGGGAAAACTGCGGATACATCTGGAGCGCGAGGGGCTGCTTTCATAGCGGCGGAAAGGAGCGGAAAATATGAAGACGGACGATTTACTGGATGCGCTCGGCGAAGCGGATCCTACCTATATACAGGAAGCTGAAGATGTACGCTATCTCGGAGCGCGCAGAAAGCATTTTATGCAGATGGCTGCCTGTGTGGCACTTCTTTTGATCGGAGGTTCCTACGGAATATGGCAGCAGTATGAGAATACGGCGCGTACGAACATGGCAAAGACGGAGAGTGCAGAAACGGCAGACACTTATGAGGCAGCGGCATCCGACGGCGACATGACATCTGATGCGGCAGCGCCGGACGGTACCGCAGAGAGTGCGGAGGAATATGAGGCGGCTGCACAAAGCACTGCGGGGGATGGCAACGGTATACAAGAGGCTGCCCAGCCGGGGAGCGCTGCGGGAATTGACTGGTATTTTAACGAAGTGGAGGAACTTCAGACATCGATTGCCTGCGGGGCGGAAGCGGCGAAGACGGTTTCGCTCACAGAGGAACAGCTTCAGAACTATTACGGAATCAAGGTGATTCCGGATGCAATTCCGGATGGCTATGTGCAGACGGATGAGGAGAAAACGTATCAGATTGGCTATGATGCAGATGGCAATGTGATCGATGACAACTGTGTCATGCGTTATGAGAACAGTGAGACAGCGGGATGGTTTACCATTCGCGCACGCTCAACGGACATGGGGGAGATGACGTCCTATGTATCCGGCGGATTAAAGCCGATGACGGTTTCCGGTGTGAAGGTGACAGCAGCACATTATCCGGCGGGCAGCAGTGGAGGAACGTTCACGGACGGGTATCTGGCGACCTATAAGAAAAACGGTGTGACCGTGAATGTGCAGTCGGAAGGACTGAGCCGGGACGAGTTCTGCGCACTTGTGGAGAATCTGCTGGCGGAGTGACGGCTTGATTTTATGAGAGAGAAGTATTATGCTTGCTTTGGTGCAGTGACGGGAGAGTGCATTACATCTGCGAAGGAGTGCTGCATCAGAAGGAGGAAGCGATGAAAATCACAACAAAACAAATCACAACGACAGCGGTTCTTCTGGCGATCTGTATCGTGAGCCAGTTTTTTAAGAACACGAGCGTCTATATTACCGGACCGGTCATCAATGCATGCCTGATCTTAGCGGTGTTAAGTGTGGGAATTCCCTGCGGCATTATTCTCTCTGTGATCACGCCGGTCACATCATTCTTTATTACGGGAAGCCCGATCATCGGTGCCATTCCGGCGATCATGCCGTGTATCATGGCGGGCAATGCCCTTCTGGTCCTGGGTGTGGGACTGGTCACGAAAAAATGCAAAGGAAACGGCGGACTGATTGCCGGCATGGCGGCAGGATCTGTCATAAAGGCACTGTTCATGGGAATTGTGATCTCACTGATTCTGATTCCGAACCTGCTGCCGGCACCGATGGAGGCAAAGATGGCAGTGTTCCAGACGACCTTTTCCGTGACGCAGCTTGTGACTTCCCTGATCGGAAGTGTGTATGCATTTATTCTCTGGATTCCGTTGAAAAAAGTGGTAAAATAGGGAAAAGAGACTCCGATGGCGGAGCGGGAGAAAAGATCCTGCTCCGCTTTTTTGCGGCGTTTTTCATTCCATATGGATATGGGAAGATGACTAATATATAACTTACAATCATGTGCGGCATAAGCGGTTGGAATAATCTTGACACTGAAAAAAGAAAGTATCATAATTGATTTCAAGAATTTTATATGTCGGGAAAGGAATGGTAGCATAATGGATATCAGATTTGTAAAAAGAGACGTATTAAAGGAGAAACCGGATCAGAAACATCTCGGATTCGGCAAGTATATGACCGATTACATGTTCGTCATGGACTGGACGAAGGAAGACGGCTGGAAGGATGCGAGAATCGTGCCGGAAGGACCGATCAGTCTGGATCCTGCCTGTGTGACACTGCACTATGCGCAGGAGACATTTGAGGGTATGAAGGCATACCGCACGGCAGAGGGGAAGATCCAGCTGTTCCGTCCGGAGATGAATGCGAAGAGAATGATCAATTCCAACGCGAGACTCTGCATGCCGGAGTTCCCGGTGGATATGTTCGTAGAAGCGGTAAAAGCACTTGTAAAGGTGGAGGCAGACTGGGTTCCGTCTGAGCCGGAGACCTCTCTTTATATCCGCCCGTTCATGTTCGCAACAGAGGCTGCGCTCGGCGTACATATGGCGTCCGCTTACAAATTCATGATTATCTGCTGCCCGGTCGGCGCTTACTATGCAGAGGGCATCAATCCGGTGAAGATTCTTGTCGAGGACGAGTTGGTGCGTGCAGTCAAGGGCGGTACCGGATTCACCAAGTGCGGCGGCAACTATGCAGGCTCCATCTTAGGACAGGTAAAGGCAGAAAAGCTTGGTTACTCCCAGGTACTCTGGCTGGACGGTGAGCACCGCAAATACGTCGAGGAAGTCGGTACAATGAACATCATGTTCAAGATCGCCGGTGAGATCTACACAGCACCGATCGAGGGTACGGTACTTCCGGGCGTTACCAGAGATTCCATGATTCATCTGTTGAGAGACTGGGGTTACAAGGTAAACGAGACCAGATTATCCGTCGATGACCTGATGAAGGCAGGACATGACGGAACCTTAGAGGAAGTATTCGGAACGGGTACCGCAGCCGTGATCTCTCCGGTCGGCGAGCTCCGTTACAAGGATGACGTTGTCACGATCAACGACTTCAAGATCGGCGAGCTGACACAGAAGCTGTACGACACACTGACTGGTATCCAGTGGGGTAAGCTTCCGGATAAGTACGGCTGGACCGTTCCGGTAGAATAGGATTTATTCCGTATCGCGCTGTAGCTGTCCGGTCAGAGGAAGTCTTACGATTACGACGGCTCCGCCTGCCGGCGCATTACACAGAGTGATCGATCCGCCAAGTCCACGGGCAAGCTGGTCGGCGATGGAAAGTCCGAGACCGAAGTGGCTTTTGTCATTCCGGTCGGCGGATTCCCTGTAAAAGGCTTCCGTGCCGTAGAGCAGGGCGTCTTCGCAGAAGCCGGGTCCCTCATCGGATACAGTGAGAAAGAGCGTGCTTTCTTTCTCGGGTGCATCCCTATAATCGCGGATGGAGGCATCTAAAGTGACCGTTCCTTTGTGCGGTGAGTAGCACACGGCATTGTCGAGCAGATTGTTTAAAATACGCCGCAGCGGATGTTCCGGCAGTGGCAGAACGGCTGGAAGAGTCTCGGTGGAAAAAAGAACATGCAGTTCTTTTTTCTGACCGAGACTTTTTGTATTCCCGAGCAGATCGTCGAAAAACGATGCCGTGTGAAGCTGCGCCTGAAAACGGCACTCTGCGGAAAATGCAGCGGGATCATCCGTCTTTGCGAGCTCGATAATTCTCGACAGATAGTCCTGGATCTGCGCGGCATTTTCCAGAATAAACCGGTTGCAGGATTGCTGCGTCTCATCGAGCGCTGTCTCGGATAAAAGCTCCGCGTTCCCGCGGACGATCGTAAGCGGCGTCTTGATGTCATGGGCGAGCGCGGAAAATTGACGTCTGCGCTGTTGCTGCATGTGCCACTGCTCTTTTAAGGAGGCGGAAAGTTCGGATTTCAGCGCGTCCAAAGAAGCGGCAACCTGGTTGAATTCGCGGATGGCAGTTGGCCGGATGGTAAAGTCGAGATTCTGATTGCGGATTTCGTCGGCGGCTTCCTGCAGATGAAAAAGCTCCCGCGACAGGTATTTTGCCTGCCGTGTGATGACGAGTACAAAAGCTGCAAGAAGCAGGAACAGCAGGAGAAACACTTCCAACAGTTCAGCGCTCGGAAAGAGACGCCGGAACGTGGGATTTGCAAAGGCAGACCGGAAATCGTAGGTGAGCACCACAATCCGGGTGTCGGTCTGGCGTTTGACATAGGTTCGTCCGAGCATATTTGCGGAGAGAGAATCCTGCCCGGAAAGCGCGAGAAGATCCGCGTTTTCGCGGAGGGAATCGGACATGTCCGTCTCAAGAAGCGCTCCGGATGTGTCATAGATGGCGTAGCTGCAGGCGGATGGAATCCCGGAAGACACGATGTCTGTATGTGCACCGATGGTGTGAAGGTAGGCAAGAGCTTCTTTTTCGGCGGTGTCCGCAGGCAGGATCAGCCCCGTACCGACGGAGACGGTAATCTGGAAAAGCCACAGCAGGAACGCCAGAAGCACCGCAGCGACAAGCTTTAGTAAAAAGCGCACAAAAAATGTGCGCAGCCGGATTTCTTTTTCCTTTTTTTTCATGCGTTCCATCGATAACCGATCCCCCATACTGTCTGAATTGGCGCCATATTTACTGCGGCGAATTTTTTCCGGATATTTTTAATATGCTCTGTAATGGCAGACGCATCGCCTGTCTTGTCGTATCCTAAGACCGCTTCGTAGATCTGCTCTCTGGAAAATGTCTGCCCGCGGTTTTTGGCGAGCAGAAGTGTGATCTCATATTCCGTCCTGGTGAAGGGGAGCGTGACACCGCCTGCTGCGACCTCGCGGGAGGCGAGCAGAAAGCGGATGCCCTGTATGGAGAGACAGTGGTGTTTTTCGCGCTGCTCCCGGCGCAGATGTGCGGCAACGCGCGCACGCAGTTCAACGATGGAGAAGGGCTTTTTGATATAGTCGTCCGCACCGACGGAAAAACCGTAGTCGACGTCCTCCTCCATGGTCTTTGCGGTCAGGAACAGAATCGGGCAGTCCGTGTCGTCGCGGATGGCGCTGCAGAGTTCATAGCCGTCCGTCTGCGGCATCATGACGTCGAGAAGGATGAGATCATACTCTGCGAGGTGCGCCGCAAGATCCGCCGGGACATGCGGCATGCAGGTAATGGTATGCCCCTCCCGGCGGAGTGCATGTTCAATCAGCGCGAGGATGCCGGGATCATCGTCAATTGCGAGAATGTGAGCCATAAAAACCTCATTTCTATCAAGAACCCATTCCATAAAGGGTCAGGTACAAAAGGAACGAAAGTGCGTACAGCACGTAAATGTGCGTCGGATAAAACCAGTAGAACAGCTTTTTGGAGCCGTGTCCACGGGTTCCATTGTAACATAACATAGGGATAACGGCAAAAACTTCCAGCCACTCATAAGCATCGGTAAAAAAGAAAGAGGCCGAAGTTCCTGCGGGCATAAAAAGCAGCACGGGCAGGATGTCCCACGCAAGCACGAAAAGTGCAAAGGCACCTGCCTGCAATCGGCGGTGTCTGTGCGTCAGGTAGAGAATCACGCCGCCGAGCAGTGTGGCGGTGCCACCGTCGATGATCGCAGTGTGGCAGGGCAGGACACTGTACACCAGAAGGTTTAAGAGAAAATTGCCGTAGGGAATGCCAAAGGCTGCAGATACGGCGAACAGCCCGTACAGAAGAAAGGGCAGAAAGACCGGAATCAGGATGGCAGAAAGTCCCCGGATCCACTGCTTCTTCTGACACCGGTCGATGCCCCAAAGAACGACGAGCAGGACGGAAAAGGATGCAAGCATCTGATTCTGCGGGAAAAAGCCGTCCGGCCGGACGAGGCCGGATGCAATATTATAGAAGGAAAACTGCACCAGTCCCATGAAAATGGCGATGGCGTAAATACGCAGAAAATATTTTTTCCGGTCGTGCGTGTGAAGAAAACCCTCCACGATACAGAAGAGGAACAGCGGGGCGGCAAGCCTGCCGATCCACGAAAAGAACAGTGGGATCTTCCCTGTAAATGAGAAAAAATAGTGAATGTGGTCGAGAATCATGCAGACCATGGCAAAATATTTGAGCGCAAAGTCTGAGAGTCCCCGTTGTTTTGTGATTGTTGTCTGATTCATACGTTCTGGAATCCTCCTTGTTTACTTCTTGTGATAAGTTGTGATAAGATGTTCACAGAAACAGCATACAGGCAAATTATAAGGATTTTATAAGGAACGGAAAGGAAGTTATAAAATGACAAAACAGGAAAAAGCAATCGAATTGCATGACAGGGGATGCAACTGTGCACAGGCGGTGGCGTGTGCGTTTGCGGAGGAGATCGGCGTGCCGGAAGAGACGCTGTTTGCCGCGGCGGAAGGATTCGGACTCGGCATGGGCGGCATGGAGGCAACCTGCGGAGCGGTCTCCGGTGCGGTGATGCTTGCGGGCTTCAAGAACAGCTGTGCCGATCCGAAGAACCCGAAGACCAAGGCGGCAACCTATCAGCTGACCAGAGAGATCACCAGACAGTTTGCCGAGAAGAACCATGCGCTTGTCTGTAAGGAATTGAAGGGTGTGGAAACCGGCGTGGTTTTGCGGAGCTGTCCGGACTGTATCCGCGATGCGGTTGCGATCGCGGAAAAGGTACTTTCCCTGTAGGCGAACAGGAAGTATTTATAATAAGAATAAAGTCGAAACAGAGCAGATGTCCCTGTGTGGAAGAGTTGTCTTTCACACAGGGACATTTGTGTATTTGCACGAAGCAGAACATGCTAAAAACAGCCATCTGCAAAATATGCACAAGAAGAAAAAACGAAAAACCATAAAATTATACGAAACACACAAAAGAAACAGAAGTATTTTCAAGAAAAAGAGAAGAATATTGTATGTTCTTTACATGCCTCCATTGCTATAATGCATGATGTAACAAGGAGTTACGAATACGAAAAGGGAGGTTTTTCAGAGATGAAAAAGAAAGTAATCAGTTTAATCCTTGCAGCTACTATGGTTGCAACAATGGCAACAGGATGTGGAAACTCTTCTGGCGAGACAACCACAACAGATAACGCAGCATCCACGACAACCGATGCAGCAGCACCGGCTACCGAGGCTTCCGATACTGCAGATGCAGTAACCGATGCAGCAGGCGGTGACTATGCAGACAAGAAAGTCGGCGTATGCATTTACCAGTTCTCCGATAACTTCATGACACTGTTCCGTACAGAGCTTGAGAATTATCTGGTAGAGCAGGGCTTCTCCAAAGACAATATCACAATCGTTGATGGAGCAAACGATCAGGCGACACAGACAGGTCAGATCGACAACTTCATTTCCGAGGGCGTAGATGTTCTCATTGTTAACCCGGTAAACTCTTCATCCGCAGCTACCATCACAGACAAGGTTGTAGCAGCAGATATCCCGCTCGTATACATCAACCGTGAGCCGGATGCAGAGGAAGAGCAGAGATGGGAAGACAACGGCTGGAATGTTACATACGTTGGATGTGACGCACGTCAGTCCGGTACTTTCCAGGGCGAGATCATTTCTGATCTTGGACTTGATGCACTTGACTTCAACGGAAACGGAAAAGTGCTCATCATCAACCTTTGAATATGATGCGTTCTTTGTGCCAAAACGGTCTATTACAGAATCCAACAGGGAATTTTCAAACTGCATTGATACCATCTTCTTTTCGCCGCCAAACATGGAGAAAACACGCTGGGTATAGGTCTGAAGGTCGATTGATTCGAAGACTTCTTTCCCTTCCTGCGGTTCAGGCAAAAGGCGCACATCTTTCATCCTGTCAATGCGATAGGTGCGCATATCCTGTGCCTTGTCATCAAACGCTAGCAAATAATAATTTCCATCGTTTATGAGCAAGCGAAAGGGACTTACCTTATAAAGTTTTCCATGATACTTTTCAACCATTGAATTAACATCATCAATGGTATGCTTCATGTATTTAAAACTGATCTTCTGAGGTTCATGGGGCTTCCCATCCTGCTTTTTAGCCATAGCAGCATTGATGGTGCTGATGATGTTCAAAGTGCCCTTCTGGGTGCTCTTAACACGATCAATGAGGAAAACTTCATGTTGTAAGGATTCGGCTTGATACATGCTGCCTAATTCGCCTATTGTGCTCACCAACTCCTTTGCTTTGGAAGCGGAAATAAACCTTGCTGCATGAACACATTCCGCAAGAATACGCAGATCATCAAATTCAAACTGACGAGACAGCAAGCGATAGCGACCACCTTGTCCACCATCGATATCCATGCCGAATTCATCACGCAGAATTGCAATGTCACGATAGATGGAACGCCGTTCCGCTTCAATGGAACATTCTTCCCTGAGATAATCCACTATATCGCTTGCGGTAATGGCATGATTTTCATCGGAGTTCTCTAGGAAGAACTTCGCTACGTATAGGGTTTTGAGTTTTTGGTTTTCGGATTTTGGCATATTGTAATCTCTCAAATGTCATTAATATAATGTAATTATATAACAATCTTTATGGCATGTAATCACTAAGTTTGTATAATGAATAGAGAATATCTTTGTATTAAGAGGCGGTAACTGAGATGCTTATTATTGATGATTATTACACTGAAGGTACAAGAATAGTAATAGACTATGTGCATCAGGTATATGCACAGTTATTTCCATTTAGTCTTTCAAATAAAATAATATGCGTTCAGCACTGGAATGAAGATTATCCGCTTACAGCTCCTAAACGATTTAATCCAAATATTACTGCTGATAATATAGTTTTTATAACTTGCGAAGATGGGTACTGGAGCCAAATTATATATCAGCTTGGTCATGAATTCAGTCATGTTGTAATGGATTGTTATCCTGAAACTGAGAGTTTAAAATGGATTAGTGAATGCTTATGTGAAGCGGCATCAATTTATATGTTGGACAATTCAAAATCATTTTTTAGGAAACATTTACCGATTTATGAAAAAAGTGTAGAGAAGTATCTTTATGACCATTTAAATAAAAGTATAAGCCTCAATGCCTGCGAAATATTTAAGTATATACAAAAAAACATAAAAAATCTAACTGACGATCCTAATGAGGAAGGAAAAGTTGGACGACCTCGCAATAACATTATAGGGAAATATATTGCGAGCATAATCCTAAACAATCCTGAAGGATGGACAGCTATTGCGCTCTTCCCAACAGATGACGAAAAAATGGATTATAACGAGTTTGTTCTGCAATGGTATAATAAATGTAAAACTAACAATCAAAGAGAGTTTGTATCCTCGTTGGCTAAAGTCATAATTGAAAAGAACTTAGTATAAAGGATTATTGGCTTACGAAAAATTAGATAATTGTATTTTAGTATTCCGCACTATAGTACTCTTACTTATCCCTGTCATCCTCTCAACTTCCCTATACGTTTTTCCATCCTTCAGCAGTTCTAACGCCAGTTCAATCTGCTCCTGCGTGAACTTCTTAGGTCTGCCGTCCTTGAAGTTAGGGTTTTGCCGAGCTGCCATTTTGCCTGTTTGTGTTCGTTCTGCAATCATCCCTCTTTCATATTCTGCAAAGGCAAGCATTACTGTGAGGATCAGATTTCCAGTGAGCGTATTTTCGATTAGTCCCATATTTAGAATATGGACTTTAACCCCTCTATCAAATAGCTCTCTGACAGTCTGTACGCCATCTATGGCTGTTCGTGCGAATCTGTCAAGCTTGCATACTACTAATGTGTCATCCCTTTGCAGAGAGCGAAATAGGCTGTTAAATTTAGGGCGTTCCATTGTCTTGCCTGAAAAGGCTTCTGTGATTATTTCCTGACAGCCGTATTTCTCAAGGGAGGAAACCTGTTCCTCAAGGCTGTTTCCGTCGCGGCCCTGTGTTGCTGTCGATACTCTCGCATATCCGTAAATCATCATCATTTCTCCTTTACTTTTGAACCTGAGTTTTGACACCGTTTTTTTGCCTAAATACGGTTGTTGCTGTGGCGGTGTCATAACTTAAAAGTTATGGGACACGGCGGCGGCTGAGGCTGCCGTATCCCTGAGTTTGAATGTTAAGCTTCAAGCATTTGCTTTGCACAATCGAGGCAAGCGATTCTTACGGCTTTGGTCGCTCTGACGGAGTTGCCGCAGCAGGGGCAGATGTACTTTCTGCTGCTTGAGGGCCTGACCGCTGTGCCGGAAGCCGCGCCGCTGTGGGTTCCTGTGCCTGTGATTCCAAATCCTGCAAGGCTTTCGTTGCGGTTGATTAGGATATCCGTCAGGCCGTTGTTTATGGCAAAATCCATAAGCTGCTCTGTGGGCTGAGTGATCGACCAGCCGTATTTCTCATGGTGGGAAACCTGCAATCCGCGGCTTTCCGCTGCTACTTTGAAGCGCTTGTTGTGGTAGGTGTTGCCGCGGCTGCAATCCTGTATGCCATTCTGATAATTGAAGTAGTGAACCATTTCGTGCAGCAGCGTTGCAATTACTTCCTCAATGGGGCGTGAAAGAGTTCCTGCTCCTATGTTAATTTCGTGGCTGTTGCCTATTGTGGAAACCCATGTATCATCTTTTAAGGAAAAGTGTCCATAGGCTTTTGGGGTGGACTGAATGGTTATTGTAGGCCTTGAAAGTTCATTTTCAAAATATTCTGCATTGAGCAGATCGAATATTTTATTGAGGTATCCTGCGACTCTGTTGTAACTTGTAAGCTGTTTCATGTTTGCGTATCCTTTCTTGATTATATGGAGTGGATACGCTATTATGTTTGTATCCACTCCGTTGAGGTGGTGTTTGGCTCTTTGCCTGTTGCTTTGGTCGGCGAGTAGGCAAGGGGCTTTTCTTATACAATGGAAAACCTGCGGCTTGAGATTTGTCTGGTAAATCGCTTGTACAGTTCGCCGTATTCCCTTTTAAAGGCGGTGCTGTCAAAGCGATTTGTGAGGACGGAAGTCCAGCGAATGATGTAAGCTCCGGCTTCAAGTTCCTCTGTCTGCTGTTCAAGCATTTCAGCCTTTATGCTGTCTTTGATTGCCTCGGCTTCTGCTGCTGTTCAAGGCGCATTTCATCAATGTCGATCTGAAGAAAGTTAGCAGTGTATTTGCGCTTGTGAATGTAGACTACTTTTTGATTTGGTACTGGCATAAAGTCTCCTTTGTGCCGAACCCACACAGCAAAACAAAGGTTCAGCAACTTTTGTTGCTGAACCCCTTATATGAACCACAAGCTTGGGGAGAAATAATACTTAGAATACGTATTCGTCTACGTATATGTAGAACTTCTCTGACGGTGGCTCTGCAAAGTTCGTTTCGGTGGAGGCGGTATGATAATTTTATTAATTTGATATGTTGAGAAAGCATCAGGAGAAAACGCTTATTTCCCTTACTTTCTATAAATATTATACCAAAAATTCAGGGAAAAATCGAATTTTGGATGGTGTCAAGTTTTTGCTCACAAGAAATAAAAAGCCTCCTACAGAAAAGGAGGCTGGAGCGATTATATATCAGAATGATAGAAAACCGAGATCTTTTAAGGTGACGCCTATATCCAACTTGCGAAGAATTATACTGATTTCATCAAGATAGTTATTGCACTCCTCTTGTGTCCACTCCATGGATTCCTTTTCGTCACCAGAAAACTGCCATACTGAAGATTCGGGAATTTTTGTAATATTGAACAGGATTCCTGTATTACGGGTATAGGAAGATTGCTGGATATTCTCGCTTTGCCAATTCCACACGGCAGTTCCTAATATTAAAGAGTAAAAGTAAGAAAAGACGTTTTCTTTTTCATAAATGGTCAGAGAGTACGCTTCTGAAGTAAGTACTCCTCTTGGTTCATTGGGCAGCATTGAAAAACTTATATCGTCATAACCATCATCATTTAGTTTTACAGATAAAACAATTTCAGTTCCAGGTATCGTGATGAAGTATCGGTCGCCTTCGTTAGTTTGACCATATTCATTGCCTTTCGTGCCATTTATGAAAATGTAATCAGCTAGGATATAGTAACTGGATTGACGAATATATGAGTTGATTTCGTCGGATGGTTCTAATTCCTTAAATGCAGCCAAAGCGGACACATAGTCCCTTGACTCGAATAATTTGATTGCTTCATTAAACAATTTTTCTTCTTTATTTGAACAGCCAATTGTAGCTAGGGCAATTATTATTGCCAAAGAAATACACAAAACTTTTTTCATGCTAATTCTCCTGGATTCTTACATACTTGTTATGTTTGCTTTGCGTGTTGCCGTTGTGAATTACACTTTCGACTCGCCCTTCTTTAACTTCATTAGAAAAGTATCTACCAAATGATCTTTTTTCGGCATTTGAGAGGAGGTTCCATTCAAACTGTTTAAATAATGATTTCAGTTCAAACTCGGTACCATCCTTTAGTTCGGTTTTAATTACAAGTTGCGCCTTTTTTATCCACTCGGCATAGTCCATTCATATCCTCCAATCACATAATGATATTAAAGATGATACTATTAAACATATTGTATTGTAGTATATTAAGGAATCTCCTGTCAACATAAACTGATAGTAATTAGACAAGGAGACATAATATGAGCGAAGTAAAAGGCGATGTATTAAAGCTGAAAAAACGTGGGGAAGACGGAAACAGGGTGATTACTGTACGTATTAAAGAAGAAACGCTTTCAGAGATAGACAGAATTGCCAAAGAGGTCAATTATTCGCGAAATGAACTGATAAATACCATTTTGGAACATGGAGTAAGAACAATAGAAATAGAATAAGAAAAAGACCTTCCCGCTATTCCGGAAGGTCTTTTATCTTTCCATATTTCATTTTCGCTAGGCCGCCTGAAGCTCGGCCTCTCCTTTCACTATTGAAAGTGCATTTTCAACCTTGCTTTCAGGGATTTCCGTCACACCGAACTGGGCCACTTCGGGATACATTGCGAGGAACCATTTCTTGATGTTTGCATAGCGGATGGAGTGGCATTTTGACAACAGAATCTGTTGCTTGTATTCTGCCATGTTGGCGGCGGCATTAGCGTGGGTGCGGATGTAGTCTTCCATGTACTTATAGGTGAGACCGCGATAGCTTTCCTTATCTTCCTTCTTTTTGATGGAGCGAAGGGTTACCTGGTAGGAGGGGTAGTCTCTGCGTGCATCCTGAAGGAGGTTGTATTCATTGGAGCCGACAAAGGAGGCAGCCTTAGCGAAAGTTCTATCCATTACGAGAGTTCTGTTTTTGTGATTGATCTTAAGAGTGTTTTTCATAATTACTGCTCCTTTTCTTGCTCACTGTTGTCTTGATTAAGCTGCCTTGGCTGCGATACGTGCTTCCTTGGCCTTGGCTATGATTTCATCGATGTTCTGGCGTGCCTTTTCGATTTCAGGATACTGAGTGAGGAACCACATCTTGATTTCGCCGAAGGATGCCTTTGCTGCAAGCTCGTCATCGGTGTTGCCGCAGAGAAAGTTAAAGGTTGCCATCTGTTCGCTCTCTGCACCAGACTTTTCGGTGATGTACTTTTCCATGTACTTGAGGTTGAGACCCTTGAAGGAATCCTTCTTGGAGGCAGTCTTTACGATAGTGACAGTGTAGGAGGGGAAGTCACGCTTGGCATTCATCAGTTCGTTGTAGGCTTCGGAGCCATAGTTGCTTGCACTGTTAGCGAAGGTCTTGGTCATTTCGATGGTCTGCTTCTGGAAGTTGATGTTGATGTTCTTCATTGTTTTTATCTCCTTAATTCTTAATTTACTTTGTTTAGGTTTCTCTGTTCTTTATGTGTTTATTATACCAGCGGGAGTGTTTTAACTTGTCACTTAAATGGTACTGCTGTTACTTGATGGCTATTACCTTTTCGGTAATGATGGGCTTGCAGTTTTCGTACTGTTCCTGGAGGTCGACTTCTTCGCCGCACTCTTCGCAGAAGTATGTTTTGCTTGCATCGTACTCATCGATTTTTACGATGTTTTCACCGCATTCGTCACAGCACAAGTATTCGGTATATCCTTCGGGATAGTACACAGAGTTGATGGTAAGGATACCGTTGCTGAAGGATGTATTGATAGTGCCCTCTGAGTATGTAGAATTATTTATTATTTCACAAGAGAAGGTGTCTTCGGAGAGATTTTCTGCCAGTACTTTTAAAAGCTCGAAGAAGACTTCCTCGGAATCTTCAACAGTGTAGTAACCATCGTAACCATCGAGTGTGACAGTATTATCGTTGGCAGAAATAACCTGTGCCATTTTAGAAGAAGGATTGAAACGATAAGTATTGTCAATCTCGAAACCTTTGTTCAGCCTGTTGATCAGAATTTCACTTGCCTCTTTTGCCTTGGCGTTTGTTTCCATGGTGAGCTTGAATTCGTTGTAGTATTCCATTATCGTTTCTCCTTTGTTTTTCTTAGAGGTTTGTTTCCCTCTCTCTTATGTACACATTATAGCATTGCGCAGCGCTTAACTTGTGCTATAAACGTGACATGAATGCGCGAAATGGTTTGGCATAGATTAAAAAATGCCATTATTGCTATCTCTAAAAGTTTTCCGGAAAACCTACCAGTTAGCGATTTGTGGGTGTGTGCAGTGAAAAGCAAATTTCAAAAATGCTTAAATGTAGGCTTTTTTGAGATGAAGATATCTGAATTTTCCCAGTGTTTATTGGTTTGTTGGTAGGAGTAATTGTGAAATATTGGTAGGTATAAAACGAATGACTTCGAACAGGCAAAATGCCATATCGAAGCCATACCTATCAATGTGTATTAAAAGTTGTTTGAAAGTGCATCAAAAGGTGCATTCAAGCAATTCTAAAGATGCATAAAACATGTTTAAAAGATGATGCTTATTTCATATTGGATATGGGACTGAAGTTTTGATACCTTTTGCGAAGGTCATCATCAGTAAGATCCAAATACGCTTTTTCAGTGACTGCTACACTGGAATGCCCCAATATTCTGCTTAATGTATATATGTCCATTCCGCTCATCAGGCAGCGCTTAGCGAAGTTATTTCTAAGGCAGTGGGGAGAATACTTACCTTTGATGGAGATGCGTTTAAGATAAACTTTAAAGTTTCTTTCAAATGCGCTGACAGTAATGTGCTCACCATTTTGCTTCATAGGAAAGAGGTAATCACTCTCCACATGTCTGTCTTTGAAACTGAGCCAATGGCGCAGAAGGGTTTCGGTCTTGGGAGAGAAGAACACGACTCTGTTTCTCCTTCCTTTTGTGATTTCCGCTCTTAGGGAAATCGAGAGATTCGTCATGTCGACATCGCTTACAAGTAGACTGGAACATTCGCCTAAACGCATTCCTGTGTCCATCAGCAGCATTATTATGGCATAGTCACGATGCTCTGGATAAAGGGCTTTATTAAGGGAGTGGGTGAGCTTCCTGAAGTCTGTATCATCCATATACTCCTTTGCCTTTCTTTCGCTTTTCAATAGCTTTATTCTTTGCATTGGATTCTGCTTAATGATGCACTCATATTCTAACCAATTAAAGAAGGCTCTTAAATTGCGAAGGTAGTTATTGATGGTGATTGTGCTTACTGCTTCGCAGTAGTCGCGCCTGTGCTCTGGAGCATTTGCGACCTTGGTTAAATCGTTTGAATAAAAGGTGTACTTTCCTCTTTGTTGAATGTCTGAAATGTAATGGCGAATGGTGCTTTCAGTAACCGCATCTACAGTTTCAATACCCAATTCCTCTTTGCACCACCTCTCGAATAACCTCAGAGTACTTTCATAACTATGCATTGTTTTAGGCCTTAATTGTCTCGAATAGCAATGGGTCATGTACTCGATAATGTGTTGGTTGAACTCCATCTTCATTGCAAAAACTCCTCCTGTTTGTAGGTATAATTCTTACCCAATAAACAGAAGGAGTTGGTCGCATCAGGAAAAAATTATTTATCGCATTCATCCCTCATTTTCAGTTGGAGTTTGCTGTGTTGGTGGGCGTGAGGGAGAACAGACCGCAAAGCCCTCAACCCTCAATTTTTGCCTGATTATATCACATTCTGAATCTCGCTTCTGCCGTTTTTCTCCCTCGCAGTCTCCATGATGAGCTTGTCAGCAACCAGGGCTATGAATTCACCGTTGGTGGGCTTGTCGTTTTTGCTGTAGATATTGTAGCCAAATATCTGGTTGATGTTCTCTATTTTCCCGCGGGTCCAGGCCACCTCTATGGCGTGACGTATGGCGCGCTCAACTTTAGAGGCAGAGGTCTGGAACCTCTTGGCGATGCCGGGGTAAAGCTCCTTGGTTATGCGGCCGCAGAGGGCGGGCTCAAAGTATACCATGCGCACCGCCTCCCGCAGGTAATGGTAGCCCTTTATGTGGGCGGGTATGCCTATCATGAGGAACACCGCGGCGATTTTCTCGTCCAGAGTCTGAGGTTTGGGGCTTATGGCGCAGACCTGCGAGCGCTGTGCGTAGGTGCTCTCCATCATGTCCATTATGCGCTTGTACAGCGTATCGGGGTCGATGGGCTTGACCATGTAATACTTTGCGCCAAGTGTGCAGGCCTGCCGTACCATCTCCTCCTGACGCAGGGCGCTTATCACTATGACGGCAGGCACGTCCTTCACGAGGCCGCTGTTAAGCCTCTCAAGGAGCTCAAAGCCGTCCATGCCCGGCATGATGAGATCGCACAGGAGCACATCGTAGCGGTTGTTGTTCATTGCGTCCAGGGCGGACTGACCGTCGTTCACGGTGTCCACCCTTTCTATTCCTTCCTGAGCCGTAAGGTAATCCCTGACGGTGGTCTGGAACTGGTTGTTGCTGTCTGCCAAAAGTATGCGGTATTTAGCCATATAGTGCCTCCGTAATAATGTAATTTTTTGGTTATCCTGCGGTATATGCGGTTTTCTGTATGCTGTGATTTTAGCACCGCCATTTTCGCGGCGATAGGGAATAAATTTGGCTGTTTTTGCAGGCATTTGCCTCCTCGGGTACAATTATTGTCCGGTTTTGTCCAAAGGTTAAAAAGTGTGCCGTTATTTGCTTTTATGGCGCCGCCGTGATATGCTATAATTGATTTTGCTTAGAATTACAGGAGGGTTGTCACATGGACGACAGCAGGCTTTTTGAAAGGACGGTTTCCTCCGCCATACAGTATTCCGGCCCGGTATTCGACGTGTACAGCGATACCGTTGAGCTTTGCAACAAAAAGACCGCCCGGAGGGATTATCTTAAACACCGGGGCGCGGTGGCCGTGGTGCCGCTCACGGATAATGGCGGCGTAATAATAGAGCGCCAGTTCCGCTACCCGCAGCAGAGGGTGATGGCCGAGATACCCGCAGGCAAGCTGGAGGCCTTCGACACAGACCCTCTCGATGCGGCGAAGCGGGAGCTTAAAGAAGAAATAGGCGTAACGGCAAAGGAGTTTATCCCTTTGGGCATATACATACCCTCCCCCGCCATACTTTCGGAGCGTATATACGTGTACCTTGCCAGAGGCCTGAGCTATGGCAATGCCCACCCGGATGAGGACGAGTTTCTGGACTACCGGGAAACGCCGCTGTGCCAGCTTATAGATATGATAATGAATGACCGGATTTCCGACGGCAAGACGGTATTCGGCCTGTTCAAGGCGGCGGAATACCTCAGGCGCCAGGAGCGGGAAGCAAATGGATAAAAACGCGGTATTCAAAAACCTTTTGTTCGATCTTGACGGTACGCTCACGGACCCCGCATTGGGCATTACCTCCGCCGCCCAGTACGCTCTATGCAAGATGGGCATAGAGGTTGCGGACAGGACAACGCTTACATGGCTGATAGGGCCGCCCCTCATAGGCTCCTTTGAGGAGGGCTTCGGCATGACCAACCTTCAGGCGCTGGAGGCGCTGAAGCACTACAGGGCGTACTTTTCCGAAAGGGGCATATTTGAAAACCAGATATATCCCGGCATACCTGAGCTTTTAAGCGACCTGAAGGCCGCGGGCAGGCGCGTGATGGTAGCTACGTCAAAGCCGGAGGAATTCACCCACAGGATACTGGAGCACTTCGATATAGCACGGTATTTCGACTTTGTAGGCGGCAACACCATGGACGAGGGCAGACCCACAAAGGCGGACGTGATAGCCCATGTGCTTCGCTCCTGCCCCGATGCAGCGCCAGAAAATACCCTGATGATAGGGGACCGGAAATACGACGCGGAGGGGGCAAGGGCCTTCGGATTGGACTGTGCCGGCGTGCTCTACGGCTACGGCAGCCGTGAGGAGCTGGAGCATGCCGGGGCCGCATACATAGTCGAAAGCGTAGCGGCGCTCCGCGAGCTGCTGCTTTAGCTGATAAAGTAAACATAAGGAGAAACGGATATGTCAAAGGTCTACTTTACGGATATGCGCACATCCTTCACGGAAAACCTGCCAAAGAAGCTGACCCGCCTTATAGACAGGGCCGGCCTCGGCACCATAGATTTCGACCATAAGTTCGTCGCCATCAAGATACACTTCGGCGAGATGGGGAACCTTGCATACCTCAGGCCGCAGTACGCAAGGGCTCTCGCTGCATACATAAAGGAGCGGGGCGGGCTGCCCTTCCTTACCGACTGCAACACGCTCTATGTCGGCTCCCGCAAGAACGCGCTCGAGCATATCGAGACGGCGTACATAAACGGCTACACTCCATACGCTACCGGCTGCCAGGTGATAATAGCAGACGGCGTGCGCGGCACAGACGAGGCGTATATACCCATAGGCTGCGAGGAGGTCAAGACCGCAAAGATAGGCCGCGCCATAGCAGATGCGGATATAATAATAAGCCTCAACCACTTTAAGGGCCACGAGGATGCGGGCTTCGGCGGCGCGCTGAAAAACCTCGGCATGGGTTCAGGCTCAAGAGCGGGCAAGATGGAGATGCACTACGACGGCAAGCCGGTAGTGGATCGCGACCGCTGCCGTGGCTGCCGCAAGTGCGCGACGATATGCGCCAACGACGGCATACACTACGAAAACAGCAAGGCCGTGATAGACC
>ERZ773193.418-NODE-418-length-67609-cov-5.011680_pt1 | contig 67609 bp, 60 predicted proteins | sample MGYA00511110_ERZ773193 | MGnify/ENA primary metagenome ERZ773193 (study PRJEB29015, sample SAMEA2737784) | human gut metagenome | biome: human gut; feature: human-associated habitat; material: faeces | place: China | collected 2012 ... | reverse complement strand
CTAAAAGATTTTTTAAAAATTTATTATATTTGTATTGCTGAAAGCAATAAGCAAGGTGTGTATTTGTGTACACAAATACCATCTTGTTTTCTCATAATGAGAAAAGTAGTTATACACACTCGGTTGAAAATTATGGCAGATAGAATAGAGATACCACACATCCGTTTTACGGAAGATGAAGTAAAGGGACTTAAAGAGAAGTTTAAGAAGTCTGGTTTTTCTTCTTTTAGTGCTTTTATTCGTTATTTGATTTTCTCCAAGAAAGTGAATATCTCATTTTCTCCCACGGACGAAAGACTTGCCCGTGCTATTGTAGAGCGTAATGTTTTATTGAAAGAATTGAATATGCAGCTAAATAAAATCGGTGTAAATATTAATCAGGTAGCCAAGAAAGTCAATTCACAACAGTACGTCATGCGAGAAGACCTGAATGTATTACAGGAAGAATATAATCGCTTAGAAAGCCGTGTAAATGAATTATTAGAACAAGTAAAACAGAATATAAAAATGAACGATTAGAAACTATAAAATTACCAGTCCTATGAATGAAGAAGTATTAGTATTGTACCGTGCCACAAGTGATGGGTATGAGCAGGTAAAAAGTTATGAGAATCAATCTAATCAATTGCCTAATTTTTCTGATGATCTATTGAGTCAAGATTCTTATATCTTGATTAAAGGAAGCAAGAAAAGATTTGATGATTTGCTTTTATCAAAGACAAAAAATAATGTAATTGATTATGCGATCCTTGAAGAATATGCTATTAAAAATTCTTTTGGATTTTCTATTGAAAGTACGAATGATGAAAGAGTGCTTTCTTCTTTCAAATCTTCAATTAATTTTGCAGATAGAGAAGTAAAAGCAAGTGTTTTAGAGAAAGATGTAATTTCAGAAAAGGTAGAGCCTATTGTAACTCTCAATGAAAATTTATCACTGGGAGATGAATCTTCACTCGCCATAGAAAATGAACTAAAGGCATTAAATAAAGTTCTTGCTGTGCTTGATGAAGCTCAACAAGGATTTTCGATTGTGAAAGATCGGCTACAGGATGAAATCGAACGATTGAAGAATAATGAGTTACCGGTTGATCACCAAAAGGAAGAAGAAAAGTTGGTGAAGGATAAAGTTGTTCCGGAACAAAGTGAAGAAACTGACAAAAAGAAAGAGGAAGAAAAGGTTGTTTCTCTGGATCCAGACTCTAATAGTTTGAATATAGATGCTATATTGATAAAAGCAGAAAATATTAGAAATGATATTATCCAAATCGGATCCGATCTTGATGCTTTAGATGTAAATGATGTTCAACGTGAAAGTAAGTTATCTATATTAAGCGATCGTGCCGATGGTGTCGGTGCGGATATGGAGGAATTAAGAGGGGCTGTTACTAAAAGAATAGATGAATTGAAGGTGTTGCATGAAGAGAAAACTGAAAAAGTTCAGGTCTTTTTGCTTAAAACTGGTAATCATTATTCTGAACTGTTTTCTCGTAATAAGAAGGAAGGTTTTTTCAGCGAACATGAGTTCAATGAATATTTGAAACAAGTGGAGAAGAAATTTCCGGGGTGTGAAATATCTACGGCACTTGTAAATAGAAAATTGTACGAAAGTATAGATAAACTTCAAGATACAAATCATCAGCAATTAAATGCTCTTTTAAAGGAGGATTGTATTCAATTTACTGGAAAGGTTCCGGAGAATACTAAGCAAGTAAAACAAATAAAAGAGATTAAAGTTGAGAAAGAGAATAAGAAGTTAGAGAATGTACTCAAGGAGAAGAACCGGAATGTTATTGATGCGATGGCAAATTATACAAAAATAACGTATTACTCGATCAAGAAGGCTATCAAGAATCTAATTAATGGTTTTATTCATGGTGCTAATAAATCAAGGGAGAAAAAAGTTATTAATCGTGCAGCTAAAAATGACACTATACAAATTGTTGCGATCCAACAAGCTGATGGGAGTTTTCATGAATTAAAAACGGAAAGAAATAAAGATTTATTCTTGCATGAGAGTGAACTCAAAAGTTATGCTGAACACGTTTCAAATAATGTACAAAAAGCTAGATTTTATTTGTTGGAAGTTCCTAAATCTGAATATCCCCAGATCGGTAAATATTTAGAAAAAGGAATTATGACCGATGATAATAAGCAGAAATATAACGAGGCAAAGCGTGAATTTTTAAAAAGAATAGCTCCAAAAGCTTCAGCATCGTGTGAAACTAATGCCACTGTCACGGTTGTTCCTGAATCGTCTTCTAAAGAGAGGAAAAATAAGAAAAAAGAGACTTTTAAACAACCTGTGATTCATGTAGAAAAGAAACAGAGGAAAAATAAAAATAAAAGAACCAAGTAGATGATCGCGAACATAAAAACCGGAACAAACTTTAAAGGTGCTTTCCATTATAATTTGAAAAAAATTGAAAGTGGGCAAGCTCTTTTTATGTATGTTTCCGGTTTTATGAGCGAATCACCTTCTTTCAGTGAAATGTTGAAAACATTTGAGATGATAACTAATTTCTGTCCGTCTGTTTCTAAACCTGTTTTTCATACTTCTATTAATTTTTCTCCGGATGAACATTTGGAAGATGATAAGTTGAAAGCTGTCGTTGACGAATATATGGAAAAATTAGGTTATGGGCGAGTTCCTTATGTCGTTTTTAAGCATTGTGACACGAATCATCAGCATGTACACGTTATATCAATTAACATTGAAGAAAGACATGGACGCTACATGAAAATCAATGATAGCTATCAACACCGAAGAAGTGAGGCAATTTCCCGGAGAATAGAAAAAGAATATGGTTTGGTAGTGGCTCCTGAGGCTAAAAATAACCGGCAACAGAAGAGTGCCGCAATGATTCCTGAATTGAAACAATATGGAAAGGTGAATACATACGGTCAACTGGCTGAAGTAGCAAACTATGTTTTTGAAAATACCCGGTTTAATTCTCAGGAAGAGTTGAACGCAATTTTAAATCAATATAATATTACTTGTTTCAAAAATAATACAAGAGATGGGAACGTGTATTATAAATTTTCTTTTCATGATCCGGCAACTCGTAAATTTGTTGGAGTAAGTGGAACTCCTTCACAATTAAAATTAAATTATTCATCACAGGAGTTGGATCAGGTTCTGACAAGAAATAAGGAGGAAAAATCTAATCTTGATGTTTCCTTTAAAGAGGTAGGAAAAAAATTACTTGACCGGTATTTATTTATTAATGTGGCGGATCTCGAAAGAGCTCTCAAAGAGGATAATATCTTTTTATTGGATGAATGGCGTTGTTTCGATGGTAATAGTAAGACTATAATATCATTATCAGAACTTGGACTCGTAAAACGTTTTATACAAGCGGAAACAATAAAGAAGGAGTATTTTAAAAATCTAATTAAAAGTGCTACTGAGTTTAGAAAATCTAAACAGATATTCCACGAAAGTACGATGCTGAAAGATCCTAATGTACTAAAAGAATTCCGGAGTTATTTGGACTCACAAAATACGCATTTGAATCAGGCTCAATTAGATCTCCTGTATAATTCTTTCTGTAGTTATAAGTTGAAGAATATCGCTAAAATAGAGCAGAAAGAGCATGAAAAGAATATTGAATTTGTGAACAAGCTTATAGACTACACGAATAAACTGCATCTTTCGGCAGCTCTCCGGGAGTACTTTTTCTCGTTGTTCAATATTCTCGTGGACCATACAAATATCGTGAAAGTAGGAAATTCTGTCGATTCAATGATCCATGAAGTACACAAGGAATTCTTAAACCCTTTAAATGCTCCTGAAAAATCAAGTAGGGGAGAGGTACTTCCAGTGTTGAACTCTTATGAACTTGCACTTGTAAAGAATTGTATCTATGATAAACCTGCATTTATCTCAGATGGAATTGATATTAACCGGGTTCGCCCGTTTTTAACGGCTGAATTTGTCGAACGTTACCATTTGGATCAGGCTGAAAATATTGAGCGAACAGCAAGTGAGAATTTATACAATATGCCCTCTAGTTTTGTACCTGGAGTGCTTAATTCAAAAAATGAATATGAGCCACATTTCCTAAAGAAAAAGAAGAAAAAAGGAGATGATGATGACGATGAACCCAGAAGGAAAAAGAGGAAAAGGTAATTCTTGAAAAATTTTTCACGAGGTGGTCTTTCTATCAATATGGTGGTGATAATACTTCGGTTATTTTCCTTTACTAATAGAACCAGTCGGGGAAGGGAAGGTATGCGAGTTAAGTAATTGAAAATAAGTGTAATAATACAAAAGTGATAGGTATATATTTTGTTATATCAAAGTAAATACCTATATTTGTATTGTAATAATAACAAATCCCCTAGCGAGCCAGCTAGGATAAAGAAATGGCAATGATATGTTTAATGATTTATTGAAATTAATTGATGGCGTTGATCTTGTCATTACGATAAGAAAGACTATTGACAGCAAATTAGCTGTTACCGTACTTCCCAAAAAGAATGGTCTAAAGGACGATGCACAAGTTTTAATCCCTCCTGTTGTACTTACTGGAACTGCGGATGAGTTAGATGCTAATTTTATTCAAGTGTTAAGCCAAGGAATCCCCCAAGCTAGTGGATTGCTTAATAACATGAAAAGGTATGAATTACAACTTGCAGAGGCTGCGGCTAATAGTAAAGCTGAATTAGCAAAGAAGGAGGCTGCAAAGAAAGCTAAAGAAGAACGTAGAACCAAATTCGATGAGTTTGTTAAAAAGGCGGAAACTTTAGAGACAGAAGGTAAAACTGAAGATGCTATAAAGTTTTATCGTGTTGCGAAAAACTTTACTGATACTCCCGAAGAAATTGAGAAAAAATTAGCTAAACTTCAACAACCTACTTTATTTTAATACTTATCGTTATGGCAATAGTAATACAAGATATGAAAAGACAATTCCGTTTTGAAAAGAATGGAAAGACTGTAATCCTTGATGATGTGGATCCTAATATGGATGCTGAAGACGTAATGAATTTTTACGCGAATACCTATCCCGAATTAACAACTTCCCGTGTTGATGGTTTTGAGATTGAATCGGATATGGTAGTCTATACTTTTAAGACAACTTTAGGAACAAAAGGTTAAATCTATGAGCAAGAATATTATATGCAAACAACCAAAGAAAAATTTAAGAAGGCTACACGAAAATCTACTACGATTGATATTGTTAGAGAAAGAAAGAACGGATCCACGAAGAGGGACAGGGAAAAAGGGGAGGGTTTTACCTCCCTCCAATTCCCAAGTCATGATATTTTAGCTTATGTTTTTGAGCCAATTCCTTTAGTTGCTAATCAAGTTGAATGTTTATTAGATACTCTTTCAAGGAAAAAAAGAAAGAAAAACCATAAAGAACTTTATCTAACGGTAAAGAATTATCTAGCCGTATTGGGTAAAGAGATTCAGACTACATTGACAGATAATTTTTTGAATGATTTGAATAATTTGTATGCAGAATTGAGCAAAGCTCTCGTCAATCAAATGGTCAATGTTTGTTTTGACTATGACGGATTTTATTTCGTACTTTATTCGGCGCATCAAGTTGAAAGTTATTTTTACCATTTACTAATCTGTGTTATTGGAACATTTTCAGAACCGATGCAAAACTTGTTTAGAAGGTTTCTTCATTTTTTCATGAGTACGCAAAAAATTGTTTCAGTCTTTGATCATTACTATTATGGTTGGGTTATTGATACGGTTCTTGAAGAGCAGGCAGAAATCTGTAAGGCGGATGGTGACGAGATTTTAGCTAATGATTATGAACAATTGATTAAAACCTATGATCAGGTTGAATTGATTTTCAAAGAGATAAATAATATTCAGACAAGTCGAGAAGAGATTATTTGTCTTGCAAATGAACTCGTGATATCAAAGATTGATGAAAAGGAATACAAGATCGTGGAGGTGATTAAAAATTTTGTAGAATTGTTAGCACAAGATTGTATTATGAATTACGATTACAATGAAGAAGATTGTGGGGAAATTCTGGACTCTATGTTTAATAATGTTCCAGTTGGAGTTCATCGTATTTATGCTGTTATATGGGATGATAATGATATGTTGTCCGATGAAGTTTTTGAAATGATGAATAACGAATGTGGGGAATTCGGGATACAAATGCCAACATCATACGTGAGGTTAAATCCTCAAAGCAAAATGTTTATACCGGGAGATTACCCCGAAAGATTCACTTCGAATTTTATGCAATTAATAGACCTGTTAAATGCTTAATTATGAATAAGATTACTGAAAATTTAAATTGTATGTTGTCCCCAGTGACAGCTCTTGTATTTTATGGGACACCTAACGCATCATATGTGGAAAGACGAGATATAATCGATGGACGAATGGGAGTTGGAACCCCTTTAACGGAAGAATGTTTATCTAGTTTATTGTCTTTGTTCCGAGAAAAGGAATATTACGAATCAGAATGTAAACAATTAAAAGGGGCTTTGCCATCGAATCTATTATATTTAGATACACGTGTATCTAATCCTGTGCTTATTTGGTATCGTTTGCCTGAAAGACGTTATTTCTATTCAAAAAGTTTAGGGATAGAAAATGGAGAGATTCAAACAACAGGGATGATTTATAAAGTTGTTGGAGATCGTTTATACGTGTATGCTTTTAAAGGTGATAAGAAACCTACTAATCGGACGGTATTATATGCGGCACCGTATTTTAATATAGATGCTAAAGGACTTGTTTGTCTTGGTTCTGCAAAAAATGTCGAGAGAAAAGAAGATTCCTCTTTTGCAGGGCGAATGGAGTATTTTGAAAGTTTGTTTTGGGGATCAGAATTTACTCATCTAGGTACTTCGAAAAATCCAACAAAGTCAAATCTTGTGAACGTGATAAGGAGATGTATTACAACAAAGTGTGGTTTCCCTGCCGAAGAACTCAAACCTATGAAAATTGGGAAATCGTTTCTAAAACTTCAAAATATATTATAACATGAAAAAGATTCACTATACTGCAAGCTATATATTAAATCCCGTACACCCAGTTTCAGTTCATCTGATCGGTTGTGGGGGAACGGGTTCTTTTGTATTGACTTCGTTGGCTCGGATAGATCATGCCCTAAAAGCGATAGGGCATTTAGGGCTACACGTGACAGTTTATGATCCCGATGTCGTGTCAGAGGCAAATATAGCCAGACAATTATTTAGTCCTTGTGATCTTGGTGTTAATAAAGCTGTTACTTTGGTTTCTCGGTTAAACACGTTCTTTGGATTGAGTTGGGAGGCTAGGAATGAAAGATATTCGACATTGCTGGAAGAGTGTGTTGCTAACATAACTATAAGTTGTGTAGATACCGTTAATTCGCGTTTGGAGATTACAAAGAAATTGCATTCAGCGCGGAACGGATTTGATGATCGTGAGGGATTTTATTGGATGGATTTTGGGAATACAAAAGATTCCGGACAAGTTGTTTTGGGTACGTTAAAAGATGTTCGTCAGCCAAAATCGGAGAATTATATAACGGTAGCTCACTTGGATACGATTACTGATATGTGGGATCTTTCACTTGTGAATGAAGAAGAATTCGGACCAAGTTGCTCGTTGGCAGAAGCTATTAAAAAGCAGGATCTTTTTATTAATTCGACTCTCGCACAACTAGGAGCAGACTTATTGTGGAAACTCTTTTCTAGGGGAAAGTTAGATATGCATGGATTATTTTTAAATCTTGAAAGGATGGTTGTTAATCCAATTCGGCTTTGAAAAAAAGTCTCCATTCCGATGGGGACTTTTTTGTTCTATTTAGAAAATTGTTTTCAAAAATGTATAGGTATTTATTTTGTTATATCAATACAAATACCTATATTTGTATTGTAATAATAACAAACCCCTAGCGAGCCAGCTAGAATAAAGAAATGGCAATGATTATGAAATATTTATCTGAAGGAGCGACTAAAGTCGTATTAGCTTTATCAAGTAAAATTGTTAATGGTTATAGTTATGTTGACATTAACAATGAAACAACCTCTATTCATGTAGAGTCTCTAGTTTCCATTCGAAAATTTAATATTGTATCTATCCAATGGACTAGGGAAAATCGACAAGTTGAAATGATATTCTTGATTGATTATTGGAAACGCATTTTACTTTGTGCTTTACCTGGAGAGAAAGAAATCAGTACGATTTCTGCGGATGAAATGGAAACAGAGATAGAGAGGGTGGAAGAAAGATTATTAGAAATTGCAAATATTCTAAAACCTTGAATCATGATAGGGGAGAGGGGTATTGATAATTTAGAGCATGATAAGACCGAGTGGTTCTTTGAATGGTTAATGAAACAAGATTTTGAGAAGGATATTCGAGAGATGGAAAAAGCCCGAAAGGAGAGAGCTGAGAATCCGAACTGGGATAGACCGGTAGTTATGTACGGGGTACGAAAAATGGGGCATAAGTGCATAAAGAAACAAGAGATAGCAGTTGTTATTGATTGTATTCCATGGCAAAAGCGAGCTCGGACAGCTGAAACGCATTGGTATAAAATTCTTTTTAAGCGATTGGCTACAGACATCGAGATGGAAGAAGTAAAAGGAAATACAAGGCGTTATAGAATATTTTCCTATTATGTAGAAAAAGGCTGGAGCGTGGATAAAATTGTATCTAGTATAGTTGAAGATGATCGAGAAGGTTATGGAATTGATCCGGTTGTAGTTCACGAGATTATTCGTTCTTTTGAAAATTTCTACAAACGTCCGATACGAATATATAAACTTGATCGGAGTGTTCAACTAAAAATAGAGTGGGAAGATGGCTAAAGAATGATAGTAGTTATGTTTCCTATTATGAAATCTCACATAATAGGAAACATTTAATGTAAGATTTAGGAAAAATGTATTAATAGTATTGTATATGCCAAATACAGCGATTTAAAAAAGAATTCAATGTGGATTTACAGTGATGTTTGAATATTTTAGTTGTATCTTCGTGATAAGATACAACGAATGAATTTATTTATCAATAAATATGAATGAACATGAGATGGAAATTATTAATTTTGGTAGTGTTAGTAATCTCATTTTACGTTTACCCGAAATATCAATATTGGGCAGCGGATCAGGCTTTCAAGTATAAGTTAAAACAAGCAGAGTTTGAGTTAAAGATAGAAAAATTGAAAGCGGATAAAGAAGCTGAGATTGCAAGGGGGTTAGAGGAAATCGTTAAAGCTAAAAAGATGAACGAGATACTTTTCCCTTGTTATGTGACTATATCAGAAATAAGCAAGAATTAGAAAGAGAATTTTATAAGTATGGATGAAATACGAAATCGGAAAGATTTTTTTGAAATATTGTCTTCTATAAGAGTAAAACAGGGTATAAATCGAAATCAAATAAGTATAATGACCGGGATAAATAATCCTGCGGCAATTAAAGTTATTGAAGAAGGGGGAAGGAACTCTACAATGAACTTAGTATTGAACTGGATAAGGGTTCTTGGAGGACAGTTAATCGTGAATGATCAAGTCATAAATGATGAGTTTCAGCTTAGAGAAACATTTAGAGTGATGAGAGAACAAGCGGATGATGAAAAATTAAGAACTTTTTATGGAGTAGGAAAAGCATCTGGGATTGATTGGAGAGTTGTACAACGGTGTGAAAAAGGGACAATAACAATAGATACATTTTTGGCTCTATTGAATTTTTACCAGGCTAAAATCCGAATAGAAACAAAGAGTCAAAAAATTGTTTATTTCGTTTATAAGAAAAATGACGGTTCAATATATTTGTCGGAAAGTGAACTTGTAGATCCTACTTTTATAAGTAAGAGGGATCGGATAGAGGCTGTTTTTGAGGTCACCGGTACACGTTTATCAAATGATCTTCCCCTCTCTGAAGTGAAAAAATATGTATCAACGAATATATATGGCACGTCATTGTGGAGACAATACCAGGACGCTTTACTCAAGCAAAACAAATTGAGTTGTAAAGTTGAAGTGACATATCCTTTTACGATCATTATTAATGATGCTATACAACTAATCAAAAATATAATAGGTAGCGCAGATTTTGAGAATTCAGGTTTTTGTGAAATTAAGATGGATCAGGATCTTGGTACAATTGCAATTCAGAAAATTAGATTATAAATGAACATCGATTTTAAGATATTGGCTCTAACGTTTTTGTTGATTGTTTTACTTGTCGTTGTTCGCTATTTTTCCCGTCAAAATAGTCGCAAAAAAAGACGGCATAGGAAAAATATTCAAACCACATTTACGTTATTAGAGAAATTCCAATCTTTTCCCCCGGAGAGCCGTGAACCTAAAATTCTTGCATATCTCCGTAAAATAGATCCTTATGTTTTCGAAGAGTTATTATTGACCGCTTTTCAAAATAAGGGATTTAAAATACAAAGGGGAACGCGTTATTCAGGAGATGGAGGGGTTGATGGTCAAGTGAGCAAAGATGATATAAATTATCTTATCCAGGCTAAGCGATATCGAGGTTATGTGAACAAAGATCATGTTAAACAATTTATTCTTTTAGCGAATCAAAGAAGATGTCCTGGAATGTTTATTCATACCGGGAGAACAGGAAAAGGAGTTCGAGAATTAGTGTATGGAACGAATGTTCAGATTATTTCTGGAAGTAAGCTTATACAGCTATTAGGTCTTGATTAAGTTGGAATAAAGTGTAATTAAATAAAAATCGGTCGGGAGAGTTGTATGTGAGTTAAGTAATTGATAATAAATGTAATAAATTCTAAGTATATAGGTATTTATTTTGATATGTCAATATAAATACCTATATTTGTATTGTAATAATAACAAATCCCTAGCGAGCCAGCTAGAATAAAGAAATGGCAATGATTATGAAATATAGAAAAGTATTTTTACGGTATGAGTTAATTGATGAACTCTATTATTTGAACGCTAGATCTAAGGTTTTACTTGTTCAAGATCATGGCGAAGTTGTATCTGGACGAGTATTTTCTTCATGATATGGGATACACAATAAAGACTTGGGACAACTAAAATTGCATAAATAAACGATTTGAAACATAGGATATGACAAAACAAATCTATATTGTACCTGTTAAGTTTACATTTAAGGGTGAATTTCATATAAAAGCAGATAACTTGAAACAAGCTGAAGAATATGCTGAAAAACATTGTGGACTAATACTCCCCAGCAATGGTATTCATTCTTCACTTCCTGATGATGAAGTGGATTGGGAATTTCCCGTGCATCCAGAGAAAATGATTGGATAAAATTTTGGCGTGTCATCAAGACACGCCTTTTTTGTGTATAATTTGAGTGTCATGTTTAAATATTAACATAAGGTTAATTATATAACAAAGTTTGTGGGAAAATCTTAAAATCTAGAACTATTTAATTTAAAGTGATAGCCCACAATATATCTTGTTCACCACTTCGTTGTTCATTAATTTCTTTAATATTCATCCATATACAATTTTGTTTAATATTTTTTTGTGGGTATTTTTGTATTTTATAAGAAGAAAAAAATATTGTTTATGAGTGATAGCATAAAGAAAGAGGCTGATAAAATACTGAAGGGGAAAAATCCAAATATTTTCGGTTTAAAGAAAGATAGATTGTTAGATTTTATAAACGACTATAATAGATGGTATATTGTTGTTTTATCCATTATTATAATTTTTTTTTCTTTACATCTAATAAATATTCCATTCTTGAACTTTATTATAATAGAAGAGACTACATTAAATACATTAATAAATAGTCGGACAACTAATATTATAACTATGATTAGTATTACTTTCGCAGTAATAGGTTTTTTAATCGCTAATCTAGCTATAAAAGAAAGTTTTACATATAATTTATTGTTTAAAAACTCTACATTTTTTCCTGTTGCTTTCATCGCACTTTCTTTAATGGCTTCTTTTATTCTTCTATCTACATTTACTGATAGCCTACCTATTAATTATCAGAAAAATGCATTGTTAGTCGGGTCTTATCTGATATTGGTTGTAATATTTCTAATTGGCTATTTATTTACAAAGTTAATTAGATTTACAAATCAAAAATATCTTTTGGGATTAGTAAGAAAGGAGTTGATAAGTGAATCAAATAAAAATCTATTAGTAATAGGAAGAAAAATAATCAGTTTAAATAGGATGCGAGAATTAGGCTTGTTCCAATATTCCATGGTATTCTCAAAAAAAATGACGAAAGGTTATTTCGTATTTCCGCTTAGTCACAACGTGATTTTAGATATCAAAATTAACAGATTGTCTAAAATAATTAAATCATTCAAGGAGAAAGATAAAATATTTGTTAAGGATGTATACCTCAATAGAAAAATAGAAAACAATGAAGATGGATTCTTTTTTGTTGATGAGAGTGATTATCCTAATTTGCAACAAATTATTCGTAAGTTAAATAATTGTATCGTGACATCTAAAAATAATGCAACTGTTTTCTCCGAGGCAAGAGAATATATATTACAAAAGTTAGCGGAAAATATTAAATCCAACAATGACAAACTTGTGGAAAGTTATTTAGATATACTATCCGAGGTCTATCAATTGCAACAAAAATTTAAGATTTGAAGTATGGAATTTGGTTTTACTTTAAATGAAAATGAGAATGATATTACAGCGGGAATCGGTAGAAACATTATCGAACTTATTACAAAAGCAATAGAAGCAAATTCGATAGAATCATTTCATAAGCTCGATGGCTTTTGCAATAGAATTTTAATAATGTCTATTGAAAATAAACAGTTATATCATTTCAAGGAATATTTAGACATCGTTATCGGATATTATATCATATCGTATGAATATAAAAGTAAGAATGAGGCTCTCTATCATAGAGTGCACTGCGATTGTGCAGATTTATCTGCAAGAAGAATAAAAGAACTATTTCCATTATTGAATATTGTTTTCAATAAATCTGATTTAGAGAATAAAAAATTATACAATCACTTTAAGCTTTTAGCCTTTACGGCACTTAGTCAGTTACTTTTTGAGCAAGTTAAAAGAAAAGATAAAAAATGGTTTGAACACACTATAAATCAAATAGAAAGTGTTTTTATTGGAGAAACGATAGAAATGTCAGAATTTATTTTTTTCCAAAGAAATATTTCTAAAATTGATGAATTGAAACTATCTGATTTTGTTGAAAATATTCAAGCGAAGATTTATGCAAAACATACTATTTTAGGGATACGGTATTGGTTATACTATTTATATGAAAAAAGTCAAATTCCAATAGAAGATCTTGATGAGTTTATAGAATTATCAGGACGCTTCAAAAGAAATATACTGTCTGTTAATTTGTGGGAAATGGAGTTGCTCTTTAACAGATTAAACAGTTCTCAATTGAATTGGTATTTTAATTGGCAGAATTGGGACTATGAAACGCATCCTGAAGGCGAATTTTATGCAATGCCAAATGTGTTTGATTGGTTCTTTACTGGTTATGTCATTGATGTTATTCGTTATGGAAAAATTAACATGACATCTAACTTGGATATTAATATAATTGAAAAAGACATTGATCCTCAAAGTAGATCATTATTTATTGGTACCCTGAAAGAAAAAATAAAGAAAATAATTACACAGAAAGATTTATGGAGTCATCTAATCAGTGATGACTTTGAACATAGAGTTTATACAATTGAAGAGCAATTAAAGTTATTTAGTTCATTTATTGAAATACAAAAAGCCAGAACAATTGCATCCCAAAAATTGAATGATAGTAGAATAAATGAGTTTAAGCAGATTTTTTACGATAGATGGAGCAGGAGTAAGTTTATTCGTAGGTTATTTGAATTTTTTGGACAAAGAATAAAATATGATGGTGTTAGTGGTAAACTAAGGCTTGTTGGGCAAAATATATTTTTTAATAAAGCAAAGGTATTATTTCTAGGAGATAATTATTATCAGCGTATATATGGAGTTGAAGATTTGGGGACACAATTAAGTCATTGGGAAGATGATTTTTTCTTTCAAACAGTAATAAGAGGACAAACAGAAATAGTTTATTCTTCAATTACCGATGGTTTGGAAAAAGCTATTGAAACAATTAAATTTAGAAAAAATACTCCCTCTGTAATTTTTGTTGATTCAATTTTTGGGTGGATGGGACTAAAAAGTAACAAGAAATGGTCAGACGAAAAAAAAATAGAATTTTCTAATGGTTCTTTCGATTCAATTCCTGTTTTTTTCGTTAATGCAAACTTGTTGGAAAATAGATTTATTGTTGCTGATTTCGCTAAAGCTTTTACAATGCTCTATCGTGAAGTTGAAAATGGATTTGAGAATGAATTAAGGATCAACATAAAAGAAGTTACTGATGAAATTGCCAAAGAAAAATTAAACAAAGAATCTAAATCTTGGAAGTATATCGAGGGGCAAGAAATTTCAGATGAAGATGCATTGACTTATATAAAGACTTCTGTAATTGTTCATTTTGAGGTTATTGAATTGTTTGAGATCAACGACGATAATGCATTTGAAGTGGGATTGATAGATAATACTAACGAATAGATTAGATTTTACTTGAGTAGATAGATCTAATATTATTTAAATCTTCAAATTATGAAATGGCATAGTCCACATAAAAAAAGGAAAAAAGCAAAAAAAAGAAGACATAATAAATTGAGTAAAAATACCGCTCGGAAAACTTCGATTAGTAAGAATAAGAAATATATCAATAATAGAAACATCGAAGTCCATCAAATAACTATCAATCCGTTAGAACATTTCCCAAAATTTTTCCAGAATTCACTTAAAAGAAAATTTATGCCTACGTTTGAGACAATAAATAAATTTTTAAAAGGTGGTCAATATAATGTAGATTTAAATTATGCAAGTTTAGATAATGGGAAACAACGAGCTACATTTCCGTTGAAAATGAAATCTAATCTTAAAGGTGTTAGTTTTGAAATAACTCTGCCTAATAATTTTGTTCATCAGGGAGTAAGACATAAAGAAAGCTATGGATTAGACGAACCTTTAAAAATTTACAATGATCAAGAATCATACTTTATAGAGAGGGGATGTATAGTGAATTTTGAGACAATTTTTTCTCGTACCTCTTTGTCTCTTAAAGGTAATTTTACACAAGTGAGAACGTTTGAAACATTAGAAGTACCTACTTATCTACGTTGTATTATACCCACAAATGACAACGATATGGTATTTCCTGGTTTCTTTCTTGATTCAGAACCTAAGTGTATATTATTTGACATTGATTCTCTCTCGTTACACTGTAACAATTCTATAGGAATACCTATGCCTTCTTCTGGAGGACATTACTATAATCTAACTATTAATGATTTTAATATTTTATTTTATGGTGTTGAAGTAAAAAACAATTGTTGTTTAGTGATAGACAGTTTGAAAAAAATTGATATCGACAATTTTGAAAAGATAGTGTGTGCTGTCCGTTTAGTCTATGCTTTTTTTACAGGTCGTTTTTATAAAGAAGAAGTAATAATCCTAAGTTCAGAAAATAGTGAATTTGATGAGATAAGAAATTTTTTTTATAATATGGAAGAAGAATCTGTTATTACTGATTTCCAAATTGTTGATTTTGAGTTGTTTTATCATATTATAAGTGCAGAACGAAATTCTGAATCTAAGAAAAAATATGAACAATATCGAAAAAAAATCAATCCTGAGATATTTTCGTCTATGTGTAAAATGGTTCTTGGAAATAATAAATTCAAAAGAGTTCTTGAATTAATTACTTCCGCTGGAAATAATAATAATCCAATAATACAAGGTGCTTTATATAGTGTCGCATTAGAAACATTAACTCAAATAATTTATGATGAAAATGCGGAAGCACTTGCCCCTATGCCTAAAGATGTTTTTAAGAAAATGCGGGATGAATTGATTCGTATATTTTCTACATACAAAGACAAAATGGATGAACGTGGTAAGAAAATTATTGAGTCAAAGATACTAAATATGAATAGCCCTACTAATCGGGATAAATTGGAAAAACCATTTGAAATTGTGGGGATTACTCTTTCTGGCGAGGATAAAAAAACTATAAATATGAGAAATATGTATCTGCATGGTAATGAACCTGAAAATTCTTATGAATGGTTTTTGAAAGAGCAATTAAATTCATTAGATATATTAGATCTAATAATACGATTAATATTAAAGTACTTCAAATATGAAGGACATTATTTTTCACCACAATTTAAATATGTCTTGAATAATGAAACAGCAAAAAAAATAATTACAGAAGAGTTCGACTTACACCAATATAAAAATGTTTTGAAAAAACTTAAAAATAACGAGTTTGAAAGTTTAAAGGAGATAGAAGAGGCTCAAGTATTTGTAGAGAAATTCAGATCTTACATTGGAGTTTTAAATATTTTAAGTCAAAAGGTGGAGTTAATTTAAGTTGGTTCAGTAAATTTTATTTCAGTTTTTGTTTACTTTTTCTTTTCATTCATCCATTCGGTCATGGAAAAGTATAAGTAGTAAAATGTTCTATTGTTTAATAGAAAAGGGGCTGTCCAAAAAGTCTGAAAGTTCAGATTGAAACTTTCAATTTGAACAGCCTATTTTTAAACAAATTAAAAAAGGGAAATAGCAATAATTAAGCTAATATTTCATCTTTTTTCTGCGTTTTTTAGTGTCACTGGATGGTTCATCGGCGGGCTTATCATTTGTGGATATATTTTGCTTGCTTTTCTTCAATGTCCGTTTTGCCTTGTACAAAATATATTTTAGATCATCACTCGTGATCGCTAGTTCTATTTTAAGAACTCTCCTGAAGAATTCTTTGAAAACGGCTTTCACTTTTTCAATGCGAGTGGGTTCGGTATAATGTTCGGCTAATTGTGCCATGTACTCTTCCGTCGATTGGATCCAGTTGTAGGTGTTTTGTTTTAATAACCCGATTTTTTCGATATCCGGGATCTGTTTCCAAATTTTTTTTAGTTGTGGAACGAACTCTTCTTTAAATAAAGCTCTCAATCCTTTGTGGGCTAATGCCTCGTGTAAAATAGTTGCCTGAAGGTCTGCCCGGTCTTTTATTTCATCCAGAACAATATATATCTTATCTTGGATAGGATCGTAACAGCCGGCGAACCGACTTTCTCTGTTATTTATTTTCAAATGCTGAGCTTCTTCTCGATTTTGCAAGATGGAGATATCTATGCCAAGGGCTTTACTCATGGTATTTATCAATTGGATATCGTCCTGAGATAAGTTCTTGTACTCGAATTCATCTCTGACACGGCGATAAAGTACCTGTTTTTCATTTTCGTTTTTCTCTTTTATTGCATCAAAAAATGAATCGAACGCCTTTTGTATATCCGGAAATTCGTTTTTTAAAGGATAAGGATAATTGCTATGTGAAAGACGATCATTTGCACTCCATTCATTTGTTTGTTTAAAATTCACTAGATAGTCATTTTGAATACCATTCATTTCCAATTTTTCCATCACCCAACATTCAAAGGCACGAGCCGATAGTTCTGGGAGAGTTGCCCAGTATGTTTTATTGCTGATATGATCTAATCTTTTCGATCGTTCCTTGATATCAAGATTTTTGAGCGTATTTGTAACGTGATAGAAAGCTTTATACATCTCTTCCCTAATATTCCCGTTTGAAAATGTTTTTTTCGTGGTTATATTTTCGGTTAGATGAGATAAACTGAGACCATCTGCGCGAGAGAAATAATTGTCAAGAGCGTGCCACCATTCGTGCGCTAAACTTCCCGCTCCTTTTGTTTTTGTTAGATTAATTACCACGAGGTCGGGTTCAAAATGTGCTGATGCGTTTCCGGAGCCTCGTGATCCAAACGCGAGAGCCAGTTTTCCCCCGAGTGAAAGGGCTTTGGGCGAAATATTGGTTACGAGGGATAAATCCATTAACGCGTTGTAGGATTGATTTAATGATTGTTGTCTTTCATTGTCATTAACCCAATTCCCGAATTCAACACCTCTAAAACCAAAGGTATTAGAAAACATTTCTGGCGTAACATTTTGCCCTTTTAAATGATCGAGACCGACTCTTTCCCTATTTTCATCTGGGCGTTCTTGTATAATGACCTTTTGTTGCTGGTATAGTGATTCCAAGTGTTTTTGATTCGATCTAAGATATTCAATGGCGTCTTTTACGGTTGTGAAATCGTCAACTAGTCGAATATAGTTCGTTTTAAGTTTTTTCCCGATAAAAAACTTCTTTGACAGTCTATCCTCAAAAATACTGAACTTGATAGACTTTTTCTTGTCATGCAGCATTTGTGAAAGAGCTTCTATCGCATCTTCAAATGTTTCAAATTTACTTTTTATGATGAAATACTTTTTAGTTATCGCGTAGTATTGTCCATCGTGGAAGTAGTCAATCTTGTAACCGTTGAGATTAATGTTTTCTTTGGGGAATCCAAGCCCGATCATGATTTTCGAATATTTATTAAATGCTTGCCACCGGCTTGGATTTGTTACTTGCATTAAATTCAATTTTCCCTTTTCATAGATCCCCGCGTGTTCTTGATTCAATAGAAGTCCGAGGAAAGATCGGTATCTTTCAACTTGTTCTAACCATAGTTGTTTCATGAATCGAGTACCATTAGGTGCTGGTTTTTTCCCGATTTGATCTCGAAGATATTTAAGATACGTTACCTCTTGGATGGAAGCCACGGCATCATTTACAAGTTCAAGATAATTTATTGATGGTAGGGTTTTACTTGTCGGAGATTTTAATAATTCTTCGGAGGTAAATCGAATAGTGTTTTCTCTAAGATAAGCGTACCTATCTTTTTTGGCTCTCCCGATTTTTTCCCCGAAGTCTTCAATTTTTTCCGCTTTAGTGTTGAAGAGTGTTCTGTTTGATTTCAGGATGTTGGAAGATTCTTTGATTTCTTTTTTTAGATGGGAGAGATAAATCTCTCCCTTTTGATCAATGATACCATTGTACCCAAAATCATCAGCTAACATGGATAGAAATTGATCTATTCTTGATGGGTTAAAATCTTTGCCTTTATGCGCGCAAATAAACATGATGTCTATCTCGGAACAATGCCGTAAGTCATAGAGCCTATAGCCTTGAATCATCTTGTCTGGATTGCCCAGATTGAATCCCGGATCTTCCTTTATAGAAGATATTACTTCTTGTGAATGATTTGAATCCATGATGTTGTGTGTTAAATTTTACGACCTTTTCTATTTCGTTGCTTTTTGTCTGGAGATATATTAAACTCCATATCGTTTTTCAGAATTTCGTTGACCTTGGGGAAAATCTTAACTTCTTTTATCCGTGCAGTTATACATGAATATGATTTGGGATTGATATGGTTAAGCTTCGCGTGTATTGAGCGGTTGAAGGATTTTATCGCCTCTTTATTCTTAAATACAATGACTTGTAAATTTCGGTTCCATTCTCCCTTGTATTCATTTAATAAGGGTGTAACTATCAGGATATATTCTTCTCGTCTTAGTTTCTTTATTTCAGCCAGCCATATTTCTTGGGATGAATCATGTAAGCTTGTTTTTTGTATCGTGATTAGTGGATCTTTGAATACCTCTACCCTTTCAAGGGATAAATGATGAGATTTAATGCTTTTTAAAGTGATTGTATCTCCTGTTATTTTATTCCCGGTTGTTTCAGATTTATTTTCCACTTCAGGTTTCACTTCTTTACCAACCATTTCAAGTTTTGCAGCAATTTCTTTTTGCCGTTTTAAAAGGGTTTCCAATTCATGAAGGTGTTCCCACTCTCCCGTTTGATTTTGTTCCAAATCTTGTAATCCTTTTATTAGGTCCGGTATTTGTGTTTTCTTTTCTAGGATTCTCTGTGCTTGCTCGATCGCGGTAATGATAGACATACCGGCATGAGTGGGATCGAATGACAAATTCTTATTTCCATAGGCATATCCACTTGGGGCGAGAACACTATAGTTTATTACCTTTCCAGAAATACTCATTGTTTTGGTCAAGTATAATTCAACTCCATATCCTTCCATGGCTTTTCCCAACCTTCCTTCATCGACACGGGCAAGAAGAGCGGCTCCGGCATCCGATGGTTTCGTGTATTGAATATTGTCGATTGTAACATTATAGTTATATGTTCCATCTTCGAGTTTTCCGAAACCATTTGCAATAAAGTGTTTTATATCCTTTTCCGCGTTGTTTGTTTCCTCTTGAATTTGCTCGATTCGGACTTTCAGGTTAGCAATTTTCTGTTTGCGATAAAATCCTTCTTCTTCAAAGATTCGTTGAGAGGTATAGAGTTTTTTAATCTCTTTATCCACGTTAGCTTTTTCGAGAATTAGAGGATTGCCACTAAGGATTGCAATAAATTCAGCCAGAGGTATGGAATTTTCCCCGTCCGCTCCTTCGTCGAAAGTACGTTCTTTGATCGATCCATCACGTACCTGGTTAATGAAATTGTCCTTTATTTGGATTAATTGGTATTTGTATGTATCTAGGCTCTGTTTTAGAGCATACAAATAAACAGGAACGGAATTGTTACATATTCTGGGAGCGAGCCAATTACCTTGTCGACCACCACGACCATTTCTTTGCTGAAACAACGTCGGAGTCCAGGGAATATCTAATTGATGTATGGCAATGACTCGATCTTGTACGTTTGTGCCAGTCCCCAATTTTTGTGATGAACCAATTAGGACTCGAATGATACCACTTCTTACCTTGTCGTATAACTGTAATCTCGATAAGTCTGTACTCGCGTCGTGAATATAAGCGATAGTATCACGAGGAATCCCATGCTCTTCCGTCAGTTTACGTTTTAGTTCATCATATACATTAAATTCGCCAGTGGAAGGAGTTCCAATATCAGAGAACACAAGCTGTACACCTTTGTATTCCTCGGTTTCGTGATAAATCCGTGCGATATTTATGGCAGATTGGTGTACCTTGCTACTGTCTTCATCTAAATTATTCGCGTCTAAAAGCCGGGTATCCATTGAAACTTTAGCACTTAGGGTTGATGAAAGCAAACCTTTAGCTTTTTTCACGTTATCGCCACTTAACTGTAATGTTGTGCTATACCCATTTTGGGCGAAACTGATAATTTCTTTCATGTACCATTTTTGCGTTTTTGAAGGTTCAATATCGATTAGATTAAAATTTAAAGATGGTTTTGGGAGTTTTAAATTTTTCTCGTTTCGAACATCTGCAATTGCAGCGTATAACATCGCCATCTCCGGAACATTTACAAATTCCCGGAATCGTTCTCGTATTTTTAATTCTCCAGTCACGGTATATTCAATTTCAGACGAACGTTTAGCGAAAATTGAAGCCCATGCATCAAAGGTATTTAACCCGAGTTCTTTTAGTTTATTCGGTCTTAAATATCGTAATATCAAATACAATTCGACCATGGAGTTTGAGATAGGCGTTCCACTTAGGAAAGTAACTCCTTTATCTCCCTGATGTAACGTTTGAAGAGCACGGCACCCGAGTAAAAGAAGTCTAGCCTTTTGGCTACCCGTGGGATCTCCTAACCCTGCAACCTGTGAATGAGATGTGGAATAAGGTAAATTTTTGAACATATGACTTTCGTCAACGATTAAATGATCTATACCAAGATTTTCAAAGCAGAAATCGTCATTTTTGCGATTAAAGATTTCGGTTAGTTTTGCTTTTAAATTTGTTTTTCTTTTTTCAAGGCTCTTCAGTTGCCTCTTATCCAATTCTGATTTTATATTTTTAGTGTCAATGCCTACTATTGTAGCTTGTAATAGGTCTAGTTCTTCTTTTATAACTTGTTGTTCGACCCAATTAGCATGACTCAAACGAGTGTACTGATCATGGGTGAGTATTACACAATCCCAATCATTAATTGCTATCTGTGCGAGAATTTTTTTCCTGTTTTTTTCGGAGAAATCATTCACTGAAGGTGCTAGGATTTTAGCTAATGGATAAACACGTTTAAATTCAAGTGCGATATCCCCGACCGTGGGTTTAAGTGCAATAAATAGGACTTTTTTTGCTAAACCTGTTTCTCGCAGTTTCATCACTGTTAATATCGCGACTAATGTCTTACCGGCTCCGACCATGTGATCCACCAGTCCACCTTGGTTTTGTATTTGCATCCACGTGGCGTTTTTCTGATGAATTCGGGGTTCTACTATTTGCAAGCCAGGAAACGAAAGATGTGAGCCATCGTACTGTGGTAATACGTCGGTGTTAAATAGAGAATTATATTTTTTGCCGAGAGCTTGTACTCGTTCTTGATCTTTCATTAACCAAGACGAAAAAGCTGTTTTAATTTTATCTATTTTTTCTTCAACAGCTTGTGTCCCTTTGTAATCGAAAATATTTTTTCCTTCTTCGTCTTTGTAGTATACTTTGATTGATCTGTCATTAATTGCGGCTTCGGCTATTTCAATGCCATCTCTTCCGGCAGCTGCATAATGGGTTCGTATTTTTTCATTATGCAAGTACGTGTCATTGATGTGAAAAAGGTCAGAAGCCTGATTATAAAATACTCTTCCCCCTTTTTCATCATGAGTGGGTATTTCAAATAATTCCCGAAAAAATGATGTATATTCTTCCTCTGGGATCCATCGGGCACCTAAATTCATCGTGATTAATGATGATGGAATGTCCCTTGGAATAACGGATTCCAACATGGTCACGTTTGGTTTAAAACGGTCGTCCAGGTCAGCGGCAGCTTGAGCTTGAGCTAGCTTTTGTTTTACATTGCCGGAGAGATATTTTTCTCTTGTTTCAAATTCTCCCGGTGCGTCAGGTAATTCAAAAATATAGTCTTTTGTTATTTCTTCCCAATCTTCCCCTAATAATTCGAATAACCGCTTCTTATTAAGGGCTCCATGCTCGTTAAGCGTGATAGCGATCGCTTCTTGTGGAGAAGACGCTTTGGATATTCTAATTTGAGGATGGATTGTACGCCGCGTGAAAATATCCGCTTTTCCTGCAAAGATCCCTTCTTTGTTATATTTTTCTAGTGCTAGAATCGTGAATGAATCGATGTCTAGTTCGATAAAGCGGTTTTTCTTATCTCTTAATCTACCGTATCGTCTGACATAGCTGTCATATTTTGAATTTAATGCTTGTCGTTCCGTGTTTATTTCTTCCTCCGGTTTATTTTCTAATTCGGCACGCATGAGCCGGTGCAATATGGTTCGGAGCTGGATAAAGTCTTCGCCTTGATACACGGGAATATTTTTACTCAAGCCTTTGACAACAAGTACCCTTTCGTACTCGTCATTAAAACTCTCTTCTAAAATACCGAGTTTACCATCCTGAGAAATGATGTTCCCCGGACGAACATGAATATTATCTTGCGATGCGTATTCAACTTTTGTGGGTATTTTTCTCTCCGGAGCTGTTTCTCGTGTATTTCCTACTTGTATCTCCCGTGAAATAATAGCCTCTCCCCTCTTTTTAATTTCTTCTCTTAAATCGCAGGGCTCCGGAGGAAGTAAAGTAAAAGTTTCTCCAGAATACTGCCCCCCGGCTCTTGGATTGCCAATCATCATCTCCGGATGATCATGAAAATATTGATTGTAACTCACTTCAGCTTGATTATTGTAATTGTTCTTACTTGGTAAAACTTTTGTAGAGAGTTCAATAAATTCATGTGATTGTTTGATTTCTTCTTTTTCCTTGAATTTTCGGAGAAAGATAATATCGGAGACGACCTCCGTATTTGATACCTTGAACGCCTTGTTATGAAGTCGGATCGCTCCTAGAAATTCTGCATGGTCATGAATGTATCTTCTGATTATATCATTACCTGGCGTGTCGAGCGTTGCTGAAGTCGTAATAAAAGAAAGAATTGCTCCCGGTCGAGCAACTTCCAGCATTTTAACCGTGAAATAATTGTGAATGCGACATTGTGCAGCTTTATAAATTGGATTTGCATTTTTATCCCAATTCGAATCATAAATTCGGGTATCTCCAAATGGAATATTACCAATAACTAAATCGAAATAATTATTGGGGATAGATGCAGTTTCTAACCCGCAGTTCTGGATTCGGGTATCCGGATAAAGAAGTTGGGCTATACGTGCCGTGATATATTCTTTTTCAATCCCGTAAAGTTTGCTGTCGGCTTTAAACTTTTGTGATAACGAACCCATGAAAATCCCTGTTCCTATCGATGGTTCAAGTATGGTACCCCTTGAATAGTTTACCTTTTCAAGAATGTCGTATATCCCCCTTGTGATTTCGACGGGTGTGTAATAAGCCGTTAGAGAAGATGATTTTATAGATTCAATGACCCCTTTACTTCCATCCGGATCCAATTGGTGAAGAACATCCATTAAGGATGTTATGCTTTCTCGCATAGATTTATCCAGCTTTTGAAATGCGTAAGAATTTTCATCATATAGAATTTCCGCTAATCCCCCGAATCCGGAATATCCTGCCAAAAATGCTTTTTCATCCTTGCTGATTTCTCTCCCCTCTTGTTCAATTTCTAATAAGAATTCCAAAACTTTCAAGTTGTATTGAAACCGATTGCCTTGGAATTCTTTGGGTTCTTCCGGTATTACATAGTTGTTTTTATTGCCTCTTGGGGTATGAAACTTTGAAGTTCTTCTAACGATACGTTCATCAGTTCTGCCCAGATCATCTCTTCCGCTTCCACTAGCGATATCCCTTCCTGATCCACTAACTTGTTCCTCTGTTCGATGGCTCTCTCTTCTTTCTTCAGGCAATAAGAATCCAGTAATTCCATCTTCAGAAGGCTCTGGAATATTAGCGGGTAAGTTGTTTCCAGGTATTTCTTTACCGCATTCCCGTAGATCGTTAAATAAATTGAGTTGTTGGTTGTTTCTTTCTTCATGTTGATTCGTTTTTGTTTCTAATTCTTTTTCAAGAGAATCCACTATTTTATTAGGACTGTCCGAAATTAAGCTATTTTCTCCAATTTCAACAGTTTGTTCTTTGATTTTTTTTGTTAATTCTTCTGTTAGGAGTATATTCCCCTCTTTATCAATTATACCGCTATAGTTAAAACAAGGTGCTATGATAGACAAGATCTGTTTGCTATTGTTTGGATTGAATTTTTTGCCATACTTGACCTTTGCAACATGGCTTGTCATAAATATGATATCGATCTCTTCCGTGTAACGTAAATCGAGTATTTTAATTTCATTGATGGTCTTTTCTGCCACGGGAGTGTTAAATGCCGGATTTTCGAAAAGATTTTGAAATAGTATATCTGTATTCATGTGATATATTCATTATCTTTGCATCATCTCACCTACATTTATTTGTTATGCTACTATTGCGCCAAGGCTTAATGCCCCTGGCACGTGCAATAGTACGTGGGAAAATGTAGGTGAGATGACATTTTAGCCAGGGGCATCTTTTTTTCAAAAGATGTTGTCCCTCGTAAAATTGAGTATAACAAATTAGAAGCCTGATTATTCAGGCTTCCTAGTAGGTTCAAAGTGCAAGGTGATTAACTAAATGCCCCTACCTTTATTTTTGTTATTCTTTTCTTTTTTGGCTTGATTATTGTCTATCGCTTCAAGCATCTTGTTCCTAATATCTGGCGATATATCAACGGTTTGTTTTGTACCTTTAGATTTCTGATGGTATTCTTCTAAATCGCGTCGGGCTTCTTGTAGTAACTCTGGTGTTGCTTTTGTGAATGATAATGCCCCCCAATTAACATCTTTATTCAGATCGAATCGGATAGCTATAGGCTCTAGTGGTGCGCCATTTTTAACCATGCCCTCCACAACGATGAGTCCTCCATTTTTTATAATCGCGATCTGATCTTCTTTAATTTCAGCACCAAGAAGATTGTTTTTCACGTGAATGTTTTCTACCGGGACGTGAATAATTTCTTTTGTTTCCTGGTCAACTCCAACCAAGCAGGGTTTAGTATTATTCCCTATTTGCAAAAGGACAGGCTTGCGAATTTGCCCCTTTTTGAATAATTCTTCGGCTTCAGCCTTTGTAAAATCATGTCCCTTGTAGTTACTCGCGTCAATAGACGCTCTAACCGTGTGAAGAAAGGGTATGACCTTCCCATCCTTGTCTTCATACAGATGAACCCGACAAACGACAGGAATCTCTTTGTCTAAATTACTTAGTTTTACTGAAAATTTAAGGAGTTGTTTTGTCTTTCGCCCACTTTCGAGATCATCCCAAATTTCGTCGTTCCGCTGTATGTTTTCAACGTTGAAACCCCACTCTTTAAGAGTTTCGACCGGAACTCTGCCGGCGAATTTTTTTTCTTTTTGTGCCATAATAACCCATATTTAAAATTTAAAACCCATTCCTCAAACCCGAAGGTGAGGCAAAAATTAACACAAATAGAATAAACCTATTCTTGGCACAAAGATAGTATTTAAAAAGACATAATGTAATCGAAGATTATTTTTTTACCTAAATGCTTTACCGTATTCCCTTCAAATGTGGTTAGAATCTGGTCATTTATATATTTGTTTTGATTAAGGTATGGATGCCTCTGTAATTATGATGTTGTCCGAAATATTTTGAAATTATAAATGGGAAGTAGCTTTACAAAATCTTTATCTATATATTTGAGGGAGGATTTAAAAGTCTTATGTATTTTATTTATCTATTAAACGATAATTAGTTTTATGAATTATCATTATGTCTAATTCTTTTTAGCGTTTTTTTTATTATTAATATTATAATTTCCCATAAAAAATAATGTCAAATTATTGTTTGATTAATTTTGTTTTTCAAATATTAATTATATATTTGTAAGTATGTAAAGAAAATAAACATAGGCTATGTGGCCATATTGAGTTCAAGGCGATCTTGTATTATTTGTTGAACCTAAATATCATAATATTTATGAATAAATCAATCTATTCTCAAAAATCTAGGTTATTTTCAAACTTATTTCAAGTTTTTTTTATTGCTTATATTGCTATAAGTTCTATTGGTTTTGTGTCATTGAAACTAATTACTCAAAATGTACATACAATACTTTTTTTATGTTTTGTGAGTGTATGGATTTTTGAGGCTGTTTATTGGAATATGAAATTGCTTAAGTGTAAAGCTAAGATCAAGTACTATTTTTTTCTATGGTTTTTACTTATAGCTTGCGGAGGGATGCTAATATTCTTTAATTCATATTTAGTAAACAATTGCAATATGAATATTGAAAAACTAGATTCAATAATAACAGCCTTATTTATTGGTAGTATTGGTCTAATTGTATTTGTATTTTACATTAATAATAAAAAAAGAGAACAAATATAATGCTTGAACTAACAAATATATCAAAAATTTTCCGCACAACAGAAATAGAAACATATGCGTTGAGTGATATTAATTTGAAAATTAATAATCAGGAATTTGTGTCTATTATGGGGCCTTCTGGGTGTGGTAAGAGTACATTATTAAATATTATGGGTTTATTAGACGATCCTACTTCTGGCTCTATTAATATTGATGGGGTTAATTTCCTTAATATGAAAGATGGAGAAAAAGCTTCTTTTAGAAATCAGAAATTGGGTTTTATTTTCCAAAATTTTCATCTTATTTCATCTTTGAATGTTATAGATAATATAGAATTGCCACTGTTATACAGGAAAAATTATTCTAAAACTTCTCGAAATAATAGAGCAAAGCTATTACTTGAACGAGTCGGATTGGAACATAGGATGAAACATTTTCCATCTCAATTGTCTGGTGGTCAATGCCAGAGAGTTGCAATAGCCCGTGCTCTCGTAGGGGAGCCTGATATTATTTTTGCCGATGAACCGACTGGAAATCTTGATAGTAATACTAGCCATGAAATTATGGATCTTCTCCTATCTTTGAATAAAGAAGGAACAACAATAATAATGGTGACACATGATGAAAGTCTAGCGCTACAGACAGGGCGAATTGTAAAATTATTGGATGGGAAAATAAGCAATGAATAGAATAATAACACTATATATTAAAGCATGTATAAATAATATTCAAAATAATAAAGCTTTTGCAATATTTTTTACATTTGGAGCGATGTTTACATTTCTTTTCATTATCCTAATTTTGCAAGGGATGGACGAAATTTTTGGTGATCGCCCCCCCCTTACAAACGCAAATCGGATTGTTCAGATATCTAATTTTACTGATGAAGCTGGCCAGCCAATAGGGGGAATAACGGATGTCGGAATTAAGCAAATTTCTCAAACAATAAAAGGGTATGAATGTCTCTCTATTAAAAATTGTCAGTCTGTAAATGTCAGTATTTCCAATCGTTCAATTTTATGTAGAATAGGCTTTGTTAATGAAGATTATTTCAAAGTGCATGCTCTAAAAGTGATTCAAGGGCGGATATTTACAAAAGATGATTATCCTTCTACGGAAGCTGTTGCGGTAGTTAAGGAAAGTATTGCTAAAAAATATTTTTCATCTGATAATATAGTTAATAATTATATTGAATTTCAGGGAAGGATTTATAAAATAATAGGAGTTGTTGAAGATTTTACTTCATTAACAGGTGATTTGTCAAGTGTTTGGGTTCCATATATATATAATAAATTTATACCAGATACAGCTCCATATTATGTAATGGATGTTCTTTTTCCTGTTGAAATGTCTCACCAAGAAATGAAAAAGAATATATATCAAGGTATAATTCAATATTGGCATCAACAAAATATTGCTGTTGATATTACATTGGAGCAAATCCATGTCCTTAAAGATTCTTTGTATAAAGCATGGAATTCAAACTTACTGATTTATGGATCAGTTATTGCGATTATATTATTACTAATTGTCCCTGGAGTGAATATCATTGTATTAAATATTAGTTATGTGGAGATTCGGGCGAAAGAAATTGCATTGAGACGAGTTTTGGGGGCTTCTTTTATTGGTTCATTTGTTCAAATATTAATAGAAACATTTATCCTTGTGGTAATAGGAACAATTTTTGGTTTATTTCTTACAACACCGGTACTGCATTGGGTTGATGCTTATTATGGTTCTTCTTTTGATGGGTTGACTTTAACAGGAGGAATAAACTATCAAGTTATAATTTTATATGTTATGCCTCTCACAATTTTATTTACATTATTATCAGGAGGGATTCCCACTTATTTAATTGCTCATCGAAATATTTCACAAACATTGAAAGGGGGTACTAAATGATAAAACAGATATTAAAAATTTTGTGGAATGACAAAAAACATTTTGGAGGAATACTCTTAGAACAGGGCATTGTCTTTATCGTATTAGTTATTTGTATATTCTCCATTTTAAAGAAAAATCAGCAATATAATACACCAGGAAACTTAGCTATTAATAATATGGTAATGTTGACTTATATGCATACAAAAGGACACGGGAATCAATATGAGATCTATATGACTGGAAAAAAATTTCGAGTTATTATGGATAATATAATGAATCTTCCTTATGTGAATAATCTTTCTCGAAGTATGTATTTTGCTCCATATTTAAGAGGTGATGCTCTTTATCCTACGGATACAATTAATATTGATGGTTATAAAATAAGATTTAATTTGAAGGTAGCAGATGATGCAACTTTTATTGGTTTTAGGCCTAAGCTTATAGAAGGTGATTGGGCCTTGGCAAAGAATTTAGATGATGGTTCTTTCCCAATAATTATTAATAAACAGTTTGCAGAAGAAGTAAAGTGGCAAACGTCAGTTGGACGGAAATTGAATTATGAAGGAATTACGTACACGATAGTTGGTGTTGTTGATGGAATAAAACAACAATTGTTTTCGAAATCTACTCCGACAATTGTAATGCCTATTATGCAAATGAGGGGATTGTATATGGGGGAATTCTGTATTAATGTAAAAGAAGGTTATAAAGATGAATTAATTGGAGAATTCTTAAGACAATTTAAAAAGAGTATTGTTTAGGGAGAGCGTTGATTGGCAACAGTACACTGAATCCTGATAGTATACAACGTAAAGAAGATATAAAAGAAGGAATAGAGCTGCTCAATGAAATTAATGGTAAAGTATATTATCGAGATTATTATTTGGCGTTAAGTTATGGTCTATTAAAAGTAGGTCAAATTGATAATAGTGTAAAATATGCTATACTAGTCCATGAGATGTTTCGTGAACAATTAAGACCTATTTTGTTACTTAGCATAATTAATTATTGTTCTTCAAATACACCTTTAGGAAAGATGTATTTGGATGAATGTATTCAAAAGAGTCAGGATATAAATAAAACTAATTATAATCAAATACATAATTTTTCACTAAAAATCAAAATGATGCTTGATAGTCAGCCTGAAAATATAGATTCCATTATGAATAATCAGGATATTTTATTGTCATTAGATTCAATAATGATAGCTCATTAAACAAAATTTTCAACTATATCATAAATTTATAAGTATATGAAATTGTATATAATACTATTTTCGATAATTATTACACTAGGAGGATGTCAAGATTATCCAGAGGGAGTAAAGGCCACGCTTAAATTAGCTGGTAATAACAAAGGTGAATTGAAAAAAGTTTTAAATTATTACCAATCTAGAGAGAAAGATTCATTGAAATATATGGCAGCTTGTTATTTAATAGATAATATGAAATGGCATACTTCTTCTCAATGTTGTGATGTCGATTCAATGTATTTTAAGATAAATAAAAAATTAGAATTACTATATGAACAATATGCATCAAGACTTTCTGATGAGTATTTATTTGATTCTCGAACATATTCCCAAATATATAATGCAAGTCAAATTACAAAAGTTTTGATAGCAGATATTCCGCTTGATACGCCGCAAGTAAATTATGCAACTAGATATGATCCGCAAGTAATTTCTTCAGATTTTCTAATAAAACATATTGATAATGCATTTTATGTATGTATTTAGAAGGGTGTAACCAACTGCATATAATGAGAAACACTTGTGAAGAAACCGCTGATTATCAATGTTATTTGAATTTTAACACTTTCTAGTCAGTTTTTGGTGCTTCGACATTTTCCGCATAATTTTGTAACGTATTTCTATCGCGGTGAATGTACGGAGCTTTATTTTTGCCACAAAATTCAAGTCCGGTGACAAAGGTTGACAACGGTTCACAAACAGTGACAAAAGACTGGACGAAATGCGAAGGTTGTCACAAAAGTTAAGCAGGTTGACGATAGGCGACAATAGTTGACTTCCGTTCACTTCCCGATGGAATACACAGAAAAGAGTGTAAAACATTAAAATAAGGGAAGAATGAAGACAACCAAGAAATGCGCATTTTGCGGCAGGACTTTCACGTCCAACAGCGGTATGCAGAAATACTGCTGTGTTCGTTGTGCTGATGAAGCAAAGAAAGAGAGAAAGAACAGGAATGAGGATTTCCTCAAGACAGCAGAACCTGTTATAGGACTGAGGCTGCAGGAGTACCTCACCTTCTCCAAGGCGGCTATCCTTATGGGATGTTCGCGCCAGTACGTTTATAAGCTCGTGTCACAGGGCAAGCTGAAAGCCTCACGCATCAGCAACCGCATGGCTATCATCCGCCGTGCTGACATCGAGTCCATGCTGGAGGGCAACCCTTATAATAAGATAGTGTTCGGCAATCGACCGAAACCAACAGCTATTAAGAAGCATCAGAAGAAGCAAGAAACCGCACCCGTTTCTGACGAGCCTTTGACCTATCTCTCCGGCGAGGAGGTGATGTCCATTTATAAGGTAAAGCAGATGTGGCTTTACACCACCGCCAAGCGCAACCAAATACCCATGTGTCGCATTGCAGGAAAGAACTACTACAGCAAGCATCATGTGGAGGACTGTCTCGGTCTGACCGTTGACACCTCCACTATCACAGAATGGCTCACTACAGACGAGGTGTTCAAAGAGTTCGGCATGAAGCCAACCGCCATTCGTGCCTACGCATACCGCCACAGCATTCCAACCAAGAAGGAATACGGCATCACCTATTATTCAAAGACACACCTTGCGGAACTACGACAGATGGACTTGATAACAGATGAACGGTATTGTACCGTGGAATATGTATCAGAAAAATACGGATTGTCCAAAGCGAATATTCACCATATCACCAAAGTTCATGGCATAGAAAAGAAGAAAGTGGGTGTGAGGAATCTGCTACTTCGTGCCGATGTAGAACGTGCGATGGCGGAAAGAGCCGCCAAAGGGTTATAAATAGCAATGATAATACGTTTATCTGTCAATTATCATCATTAACTGCTATCAACGGCATATCATTCAGTTCCTTTGCACCGTGGAGAAACGCTCCACCCTGTAATATTCATCAATAATCATCAAGAATAACTATGAGTAATATCTGTAAGACCGTGAACCTTTACACACGGAAAATCAAGGGAGGCAAGATGCTGTCCTACTTTCTCGACTATTATCCCGGCTACCGTGACGAGACCACCAACAAGGTGCTGCGCCACGAGTCGCTCGGCATCTACATCTACGCTCACCCGAAGACACAGCGTGAGAAGGACTACAATGCACGTTTGTCGGAGAAAGCAGAGGCTCTGCGATGCCGCCGCTACGAGGAGATTGTAAACGAGCGTTACGAGTTTTTCGACAAGAACAAGCTGAACGGCAGTTTCATTGATTACTTCAAGAAGTACGCAGGAAAGAAAAACTCACGCTATGAGCAGGCGTTCCTGCACTTCAACCTGTTCACAGGCGGCAAATGCACCTTTGCCGAAATCACTGTGGAATTGTGCAACAAGTTCCTTGAATACCTGCGCACCACGCATCAGGTCATTCATCAAAAGCGCAAACTACATCCCAATACCATAGCCAGTTATTGGTCTGCGTTTCTCGGTACACTCCATGCCGCCCACCGCGACAGAAAGATAAAGGAGAATCCTTGTCCCTATCTGGAACGTGCCGAAACAATCCCGACAGACAAAGTTGGACTGTCAGCGGAAGAACTCATACGGTTGGCAGAAACTCCGTGCGAGGTTCCTATACTAAAGACCGCCTTCCTTTTCTCCTGCCTTACAGGACTGCGAAAGAGCGATGTCAAGGCATTCTCATGGGAAATGATACAGCCCGAAGCTGACGGAACGCTCTATATCACCACCCGTATGCAGAAGACAAAACAGATTGTCCACAATCCCATCGGGGACGAGGCACTGGCTTTGATAGACAGCGACACAAGAGAGGGGCTTGTATTCCCCGGTTTCAAGGATAACATGACACAGACACCACTCAAGCAATGGCTGAAGACGGCAGGTATCACCAAAAATATCACCTACCATTCAAGCCGCCATACATATTGTACCCTGCAACTGGAAGCTGGAACGGACTCCCGAACCGTACAGGAACTTGTCGGTCATAAGAACCTCACCACCACGCAGCAGTATCTTGACAGCGTCGACAGCAGGAAGAAGGAGGCGGCAAACCGAATCACGCTGAAACGCAAATCGGAATAATAGCTTATTAGAGAGTAAAGCACACATTTTCAACAATTGGAGTATGATTCTGAGTATGAAATCATACTCCAATATTAATTTGTCCTAAATCACTGCGTTTATCTGCGACAATTTTCGCATATACCCAAACCGCCATAGTAACTTTGCTGTAAATAACTGTCAATAAGACGTAATTTCGAACAATAAAAATTATAAAGCATGAGAAATTTGAGTACGATTATCAGCAAAGAGACCTGCCTTTTCTATGGTCTTCCCGGCACAGCCATCCTTGCCGTGTCGCTCATCCTGTCCTGCAAAGTCGGCAATGACTTCGGAGGAAGCACGTTTGTAAACACCGTTTCCTTCTTTGGCTGCAATGCCCTGTTATGGCTGTTGTATCTGGTATTGTTTCAGTATCTGCCTGTTGACTTGATGAGGGTTTGGTCATCAAAGACGAGACCTAATGTCACAGAAGCAGTTGGAACGAGAATCGCTAAGGAGCAGGTTAAACATCCTGTTGCCACCGTTCAACCGATGACTGCCGAAGAATACAAAGCCCACTGTGTCGAGTTTGAGCGCAAGAAACAGGAGGAACATCAAAAACTTGTCAATCCTATCATAGATTATGTAGGTAGGGTGATGTCACCGTTCATGGAGGAAAACGAGCTTGACCTGCTCCGCAATGAAATCCGGGCATGGTGTGATAATCCGAACCATGAGCCTAAACCTGTCAAGTTAAAAACGATTCATGACTACAAGGACAAATTGAAGACTGTCTCTTTCAAGCATTTCATTTGGAACATAGCCGCAAGGCTCGGCTTTGAAAACGGATATTCCGGGAAGATACAGGCCGATTTCATCAAATCCCTGTTCCCCAACGAACTGAAGGATGTAGAATCCAAATCGTTGGAAAGAAGTCTGACCTGCTCACCTGATGACGGGCACATAAAACTTGATAGGCCTATTCACACTGACAATTATATTTTCCACTTTTAACTATAACCGTCTTATTCTAATACTACAACTATAATGCAGGGAGGCTCTTACGGGCTTCCCTTTTTGTTATATGTCATAGTGTCCTGTGTTGCTTGTTGGTTGCAATACAGCACCTGCTTTTATTTCCTTATTCCCTACTTTTTCCCCTCCTTTTTACGCCCTATTCCTTGATAGTACAGTTATCTTAGGATTATCAACCGATTATCATCAATAATCTGTATCACAGGTATATCATTCAGTTCCTTTGCCGCAACTTAATTTTCAAAAGTATGACAAACGAACTTACATTCAACGACCTTCCACAGGTCGTGGCCGAGCTTCGGGATGAGGTAATCGGCATGAGACAGATGCTCACCAGTCTGCAAAAGGAGAAAGGACAACGCAAGGAGAACACTCACCGCCCAATGTCAGTGGAAGAAGCAGCGGAATATCTGAAGATACCGCTACGTACCCTTTATATGAAACTGGGTAACGGTACCATTCCTGCCACAAAACCTGGCAAGCGGTATGTCCTCTATCAGGACGAACTTGACAAATGGCTGGAGTGTAACCGCAAGAATCCTGTACCGCTTACAGATGAGGAACAGAACGCAGTCATACTTGCTGCTAACAGGCGCAAGCCAAATAAGTCGGACTGGAGGTGAGTATGGAGAACTGTTACAATTTCTCGTTTTTCCGTGCCCCGATCCAGAACACGGTTCCTGATGTAGCCTTCAGCATCCTTGATGCCTACCGCTACATTTCGGAACCGATAGCCAAAGAATGGACGGAACAATTGCGTACCATAGCCTCACATGATGAAGCCAGACTGTTCAAGGCACGGCACTTTGATTACTGCACTTTCTCAGGACTGTTCAAATCCCGCTCATCATCACAGCTTATCCAACATTCGGGATTGGTCTGTGTGGACTTCGACCATGTGGAGGATGTCCCTGCACTGAAACGGCAGTTGCTGGAACATGAGTATTTTGATTCTATCCTGATGTTCACCTCGCCTTCGGGAAACGGTGTGAAATGGATTGTTGAGATTGACCTGCAAGGTTGGGAGCACTCCCGTTTCTTCAAGTCCATGATAAACTGCCTGAAAGCGACAGGACTTCCTCCTGTTGATATTTCGGGCAGTGATGTAGCCAGAGCCTGTTTCCTCCCATACGACCCAAATGTTTATATCCATCCAAAATTTCAAGACTATGCCAAAGAAACATTTTATACCCCAGCAGTGGGAAGCATGCTCAGATGAGAATTGTATTCCTATCTGCAATAAGGTGTATTCTGGCGATTGCGGTAACGATAGAGACAATGATGTGGAGTGTCTCGTTTCCTTGTGTGAACAACATGGCACAGACATCGCACCATCCTATGAGGAATGGGTAAGACTTGGATTTGCATTGGTGGATGGCTATAGTGAGAACGGACGTGACTACTTCATGCGCCTAAGTTCCCTTCATGCAGGGTGTACCCAGGAAGCGGCAGAATCCCAATATGACAAATGCCTCCGCTCCGGTAATTCGGGAATCACCATATCTACTTTCTTCCATCTGGCAAAACAGGCTGGAATATCCATTTCCATGCCGAATGGTAAAATGGCAATTTGGCAAAATGGTAATTTGAAAGACCATTCGGATACACAAAACGGTGCAGAAATATCCAAAAGTCCAAATTGCCAAACTGGTAATATGGAAATATCGGAGGAAAAAGAGGCAGTAAATATCCAAAATGCCAAATATCCATATTGCCAGAACGGTAAAACGGACATTTCGGACAAATGGATATTTGAGGAAGAAGAGCTGCCGCTTTTCCCAGAAGAGATATATTCCCATCTCCCTCCTTTTCTTGACAGCGTGATGAGAAGTGCCATATCACCGTCGGACAGGGATATGTTGCTGATAGGGGCAATTACAGTTCTCTCTTCTACACTGGATAAGGTGAGCGGAGTCTATGACGAGCGCATTGTCTATCCCAACCTGTATCTGTTTGTTTCCGCAGATGCTGGCATGGGCAAAGGGGCGTTGACTTTATGCCGTGAGTTGGTTGCGCCCATCAATGCCGAATTGCGTGCCGTAGCCAGACTGCAATCGGCAGAAGCGGACAGCAGTAAAGAAAAGGATATACCCATGCTCGCCCTTATCATTCCAGCCAACAGCAGTGCCAGTGCGTTCATCAAGACATTGGCGGACAACAATGGCACTGGGCTGATGTTCGAGACGGAGGGTGATACGCTCAGCCAGACACTGAAGTCCGACTATGGGAACTATTCCGACACGTTGCGCAAGGCGTTCCACCATGAGCCTGTTTCGCTGTGCCGCCGCAAGGACAGGGAGTTCCTTGAAGTGGATTGTCCCAAACTGAGTGTCGTGCTTGCAGGGACACCGGGACAGGTTCGTAACCTCATACAGGATTCCGAGAACGGGCTGTTCAGCCGTTTCATGTTCTTCAATGTAAAGTTCGAGAGGAACATCCGCAACGTGTTTGTCGTAACTGATTCCAAGAAGTCCAAAACGGAGGTGTTTCGCCAGTTGGGTGAGCAATATAAGGAACTGTTAGGAAAGATTCAACGGGAGGCATCGGCATACGAAGTAAGTATTCCACAATTCCTGCACGCTCATTTCATGGACCACTACAATCAACTGAACAACGACTGCTGTGAAGCCATCGGCAACAGGATGCAGGGTGTGGTGAGAAGAAACGGACTGATGGCATTCCGCATCATGATGGTGCTGACGATTGTCCGGCATCTGACAGATGAGTGCTATCATCCGATGCCGGAAGGACAACCTTTGAGACTGGAATGTACTGATGAGGATTACCACACGTCGCTTACTATTGCTGAGACTATGCTGTATCATTCCGCATATATGTTCCGTCAGTTGGAGAAGTCTTCCTCCCCGGCATTGGCATCCAACAGGAATGACAGAAGAGAAATCCTGTACAACATGTTGCCCGACAGTTTCACCAAGCAGGAGTACCTGGCTGTTGTCAGACGGTTGGAGTACAGTGAGAGTACCTGCAACAAATGGATTGACCGGTATATAGCGGGAAACCTACTCCGGCATTGTGGGCACTCTAAGTATGAGAAGGTGCAGAGGACTTCACCTGATACTCTTTTTTCGACAGCTCCACCATAACGTACTGTCCACTTCGTGAGCTTGCTCTTATACAGACTTTGCAAAAGTCCTAAACTCAATAAGGACTTTTTGCCCGAGAGCGAGAAAGTCCCATGAGGCAGGGAGCGTCTATGCCGCACATTGTCCCTGCACCCTGACGACGAGCAAGCTCCTCCATTACCAATTATACAGATAACAGACTTAAAAAAATACAGAAAAAGATTATGATACAAGAACAGAAACAAGCCCTGCATATAGAGAACGGTAAATCATTCAGCCATAGTGAGGCCAACGAGAATGAAAGACGTTGGGACAAATGTAAGATAGACCAGCTCAACAGAGACCCTGCCAACAATTACGACAGGACACGGATGCACCTGAACTTCGAGATTGGCAGTGACGGAAAGATTCATCCGTTAGGCTATATGGACAAGCGGTTGGATGAGAGGATACAGGAACGGCTGGACGAACTGGAGTATCATCCGTTCAAGGCTGACAGCAAAATTCAGCCGAACATCTGCGCCAAACTAATCATCGGAGGAAATCATGAGCGGACACTTGAAATGGCGTTCGGGAGCCAGACCGTGAACCTGAACAAGGGAGCGGACAACAGCCATCTGCACCGTTGCCGTGAGGTGGAGGACTGGGCGATGGATTCATACAGGTGGTGTTGTGAGCAGTTCGGTAAGGAGAATGTCATCGGATTTCAGGTGCATCTGGACGAGAAATCACCCCATTGCCATGCGCTTGTCATCCCTATAGGCAGAAAAGGCAAGGAGAAGAAGGAACGGGTGATGTGGTCTGCCAAGTTTGGGAAGAACGGCGGAGAGTATAAAGCAATTCTTCATGCAATGCACACCTCGCTGTATGAGACTGTGGGCAAGAAGTACGGGCTCGAACGTGGTGACTGTGTAAAAGACCGCAATATACGGCATCTTGACAAACATGAATTTTACCGCGAACAACAGAAGTTGGAGAAAGCTATCAAAGGCTTGACAACGATGAAGGAGAACCTTGAAAGTTCCATTGCCCGACTTCAAGATGAGATACAGACAGTTCGTTACCATCTTTCTGACCGTAAGATAACACTGCAAGAGGCGGAAAGCAAGGTGCATCGGCTGGAGAATGAAATATCAGCCTTGCAGGAAAAGCTATCTGACAAGGCCGGCAAGTTGCAGGAAAAACAACAGGAGCTAAACCGCTTGATGAAGGATGTCAGCAATGTACATCAGATTATCACCCCGTTCAGAAATCACCGCATTGGCTTCACCGCTCCCCAAATCACGGAAGTACCGCCTACGTTCGGACGTGAGAAATGGATGGAGAAACAGAACAAACGGATAGAGACCATGTTCAACAAGGCTGTTGCTGAGGTTGAGAGGTTATATATGGCAGAAGCGGAAAAACAGGTGAAATCAGCCGGGCAGAACCAGCTGGTGGACTACAAGGAACTTCACCGATATAGGAATGAGAGCGGGCAACTACGTCAATATATCCGGGACATAACCGAAGAGAACGGCAAACTCAATGAAACACTCTGCGGATTATTGGATGTTTTAGCCATTCCTGATTTTCGGGAGAAGTTCTTCGCCATTGCCGATGCGCTGATTGGCGGTCGTCCTATTCCGACATCATCCGGTGGCGGAGGTGACACGTCCGACCTTCGCTGGGACGGGCGCAATCCCGATGAGGATGAGCAGAACTATAGGCGCAGGTGCATGATATCAGCAGCAGGGATGGTAATAAGCAGGAATAAAACAAAAGGATTTAGAAGATAGGCAACATTATATTCATTCCAAGCCTTTGATTCTTACACACTTTTTTATGTCTCATTGCAAAGTTGATAAAATTATTCAAGAAGCGGTTCGCAATATGTTTTATTGACAACTCTATCTCTCATAAGTTTCATATCAGTAAAATTGCGGCTAATATTCATTACCAGTTCCAGATAATTATCTGTACCATCCTCCTTCTTATAATAATAAGGTTTAATGGAGATACAATTCTTATGTTCAAAAAGAGTGTTTAGTAATGTTCTATCAGAATTTCCACACGAATGTCCCATGATGTAAATTTGATATGGTGCAGAATCAATGAAGCTAAGAACATTCCGATAATTATCAGACTCCAGATATTTTATTGATTTTATGTTTTGCAGGCACTCATTGTTGTTAAGATTCTGAAGTCGTAAATAATCAGTATCCATCTCATCCCCATATCCGAAAATCATACTTTCAGGATTAGTCAAATCTCCATGAATCTGAATCTGGGAAGACACACTTTTGCGAAGATAAGAAGTAGCAGTGTTCGTATAATTAAAATTGACAAACAGAACCAAATCAGGTAGCATATACAGCTCTGGATAACTTCCTACAACACATCTCTCATAATTTTTAGTATAGTTTTCAACAGTCCTTATAGCTTCATTGCCTAATCCATATCTTGATTGTTTGTCTTCCCATACATTACTTTGTAAACTCAAACAATTTTCTATATATTTTCTAAATTCAGTGAAACCATTAATGGATATATCCTGTGAATTTATAGGCATGTATATTTTATTCCATAGACGTTCTATGGGTTGAGCTCCATTTTGGCAAACAAAGCTCAAATATTCTGTTAGCAATTTCTGAATGCATTGTAATTGCCCATTCAATTCTTTCAGCCTTTCGGATGAAGGTTCTGCAATAGCATGCTTAGTCAATAATTTATAATACTCATTCTCGATGTCTACCCACTTCTTTGTTTCAATATTATTACATATCTGTTGTAAGAACTGACTTATTTTAAAGTCACATAATTCTTTGTCCTCTTTTACCAGCCGTACAACATCTTTCAAATCCCATGGAATTAACGGATTCTCTCTCTTATAATACCATCCTTGGAAAACAGAAGCCCAATTATAGACATCTATGCCATCGTTAATCTTAAATGAACATAATCCGTCAGACACTTCTTTCCCTAAACCTTGTAATAGGTTGTTACCACACCGTTCCCAATACCATTGTATGAAACTCTCATAGTTTGTAGGGAGGCCATGTGCCAAATCGAAACCATTTCCTATCAGAACAATCCGATTCATATTAAATTCTATTTTTATAAAACAAATATTTTAAGTTATGCCTTTTCTCATTTAAGTATAACATAATCTCATAAAACCCTCACAATCTTTTTCGTGAAGCAAGTTCAACTTTTATTTTTGTAGACATGATTCTACAAAAATATCTTTATTCAGAATTCGTCGAACACATATTAATTACATTATCTACCCCAAATACATGACAGCACCTTGAGCATTTGCGAATCCGCAAATCCACTTTTACGTTGGTAACAACGTCCTTTATCAAATTTGCATGGACTGAGAATCCCAGCAAATCTTTATCAGTTTCAACATCTGACCACATATTCTTTAGTATCATTATTCGACTTCATCCCCATAGTAATTGTACGTATTGGGATTACCGCTCATATTTATCTCCGTAGAACTTGTTATATCATTCTCATATGCCTGATAACATGTATTATTGACATTATTTTCCTGACCTTCCAATTGTGGCGTTGCATTAATTGCATCTATTAATTCGTTGGAAAAGCCAACTTCACGTAAAGTATCTTTTAGATTCTTCATGACTATCTAATTTGGGGCATTGGCATCGGTACGTTCACTGCAACATTTCGAATGATGCAATAATGTTGAGATAAGAATATTTTGGCCATAGGTGTATTTTCAAACAACCAATAGAACAACGCCCACATCCGTCTCATCGCTCTGTCTAAACCATCAATAGATTCTGAATGTGTTATATTTAATCTGCATTTATTCCATGCTACATCTCTGTTAATAGCATGTCCATGACTCTTCCATTCACTATGTTTACAGAGCAAACTGGCTATATCATCGGCACGTTTCTTTTTATCTTCATCAGTTACATTTTCGCCTGTTGATGAATGGTTTTTCCAAGTCTTAAATTTATAATTAATTAGGAAGTCCTTGACCATATCCGTTGAATATTTACTTGCACTTTGAGCCATTCCAATATCTCGCAGATCAATATTTCGCAATAATTGTACATCTGTCCAATCGGGTTGCATGTGTTGTTTTAGCTTTTCCTCCCCTCGTTTTTGAATATCTTCTAATGCTAATAAAATTGATTGGGCAGGAACAAACCTTCCCTCTCTATTTGGTATCTGTGGATCGATTGGACCGAACTTAGACTGTTTTGACATGATTATCTCATCGCCAGACATAATGAAGATCGTTCCTGCACTCATAGCCATATTTAGCAGGATAAAGTTTACTTTTTCAAAACGAGGACGGAGTGCAGTCACAAAGTTGTTTACCTGATTGGCCAATCCGCCAGGTGTTACGAGTACAACATCCACCTCTTTTACATCAGCAGGTACTGAGTTTACCATTTCATTAAACGGCAAATCATCAGAATTGTCAATAGCGTTGTTATTTCCTCCTCTGACAACATTGGCAACATAGCAAAGTACATACTTCTTTCTGATTGCCTCCATTTCAGCAATACTGCGTCTAAGTTCGCCAACTATATTTAGGTTGGGAGCAAATTGATGTCCCACAAGACATTCAAATTCCTGGCCGTCTCTCATAACGTCCAATGGAGTGGGAAGACTATTGATTGGATTCATATTTTTATGATTATTTGTTATTATTATCAGGAGCAAATCCGTTTTCGCGCATCCACTGGATGGCTTTTAACCAGCGCTCTTGCGAAATACGTTTCTTTGATTCGTGCCAATTGTTCAGCACCTCATTCACGATGTCGGCATCAGTGAAAGACTTATTGCTGTGCAGTAAATCTTCCCATGCACTGTAGAGCGTAGCAACAATTTCACATCGTTCCGTATTCTGAGTCTTGAAGGTGTTGATTATCTTATCAAACATGGGGACTACACCAGAATAGTATTTGTTGAAATAGGTCTTATGCTTGCCACGATTCTGCATGGGTACATACCTATACCCTTTCTCTGTTCGTTGCACCTTAAACCACTTTTGCTTTTTCAACTGGCTGTCAATGGAACGTAACGCATTATTGTCATACGGACCGGCTGCATCTCTGTGGTAATGCGAACCAATATCTATATGACAAAGACGTTCTGTGAGGAATAGCATCTTCTCCATCTTAACATGACCGAAAGTAGGCTCTTCGTACAATCTTTCAGCAATCTCTGCTGCCCAAACGCTCCTTCGGAAATGGACATTTGCCGATGTTGCATTAGGCCTCACAGAAGTTTCTACCAACCTTATCTTACCAGTTAGGAGTTGTTGCATCATGCCTTGCTTGATGGTCTCGTACTTTGCTTTCTTTGCTTCAATGGCTGAGATTTCTTTGTCCATGGAAGTGAGAACGGAGGCAATGGCTTGTTGCTCTGTGATGTTTTGAGGGCAAAGAAACTTAACTTTTGCAATTTCATTAAGATTGATTTTTAATGGTATTGCAAACAATAGAGAGCGTAATTTAATATCATCTTTAAACAGTTTTGAAGTTGACGCAAAACAAAAAAATGGAGCATGAATATTGCTTTTGGGTTTAAGAAGGGCTAAACTCACATAATACGAAGCATTAACGCTCCAATCAATGTATTTACATACGCCGATAGAGCCAATTCTAGTCATAAGAACATCACCTTTACGCATTCTATATTTTGCAGTTAGCAAATTATGCTCTTCTTCTGAAATGTATTTTGTATGCTTAAAGTCATTTGCTGTTACATTTTCGACACTATAGAACGGGATTCCATTCTCCACATAGTAAGGTGTTTGATGTGTTCCATCATACACTTCAAAACAATCACCTATTGTTTTCTCCACCCATGGCTCATTGAATCCTTTTAGTCGTTTCTTGCCTGTAAGAAGTTGCTGCATAGCACCTTGTTTGATGGCACGTTTCTTCTCAATAAGTTTGTCCAACTCTGCAATCAAAGCATCTATATTGGAAAGTGATGTGGCTATACGACTCTGTTCGGACAAGGATGGCAGCGGAATAGGAAGATTGACAAATTTTGTCATCGGTACACTATTAATAGTGGATCCGCTTGACATTGAAGAGTATAACGATACAGCTTTAAATGTGTGCAAATAATAGATTAAATATGAAGATACCAATTTGTTATGATTAGGTGTAATAGCATATATACCTTCCTTAATTCCCCAATTAGTTGGTTTTTCTTTTACTAAAGCTGTTTGCCCAATAGTTCCAGTTCCAGAAAAAAGGACATCTCCTATTTCCAATTTTGAGCGCTCGTCAATACGTTTTGCTGCTTGACAATTAATTCTATCAGTTTGTTCATCAACAACAATATCAAAACCTTGTAATTCACGTACTGTTATATAAAAACCATCAGCATCTGACGTGTTCAATTTGAAATGAACACGAGGATTTAAACCAGTCCTCAAAAATAGAATATTTTCGCCTAACCGTTTGATATTCCAGTCCGCAGGAATCCTCCCGACCTCAGTATCTTTGAATTTTGTTTCTTTCATATAACAAGTGCGTTTTACTCCTTAATCATGTGTTCAGCAATTACCCATTTGCCTGTACGAGGTGCCCCTATACGGTATAGTACTTCTGACTTTTGTAAAACAGAAAGTTCACGCTCTATGGTACGTTGAGGAATATCTGTCATTACCGCCATTTGTTTGGCGGTAATGGAAGGCTGTTTTACAATTAGAGATACAATAAGTCTCTGACGGTTAGATAATTTCATTACCGCCATATTACCGCCATTGTTCTTGATATTACCGCCATTCGGTTCTGAAAAGTTTCTGCTTTCTCCGTCTCGTCCTGCTATAATCTCATCTATGGTTTTACGTTTTATGATAGCCATTACGCCACCTCCAGTCTCTTTTATTGTTGGCAATGGCATATTAGCACGCTCAAACTCATCGCTTATCTTTTTGAAGCCCCGTCCCCACGACTCTACAAAGCCCGCCTTGTAGAAGACATTGGCAATATTGTGGTTGCGGGGATATGAAGAATGTTGTAGCATCAAGGTGGAAGGAGTCAACTGTTCGGGCAGTAAACCAAAATTCCAAAGTTCTATGCTGCGGTCGTAGATACGCATCTGAATGGCAGGACCAGTATAATCCTTATGCGAAATTGCATTGTATATCAATTCACGCAAAGCCTTTTCGGGGACTTCCAATTGCTCAATACGCTGTATCCCCTCATAATGTATAGGAGAGACTAAATAACGAGAACGCAAAAGCTCCATTACGCGACTTGCCATTTGGATGATGTTACCCTCTACCACATCCTGAATGATGAGGTCGCTTTCATCGGTGTGAAAACGTCCTATCTTGAAATTAGCGGACGGGAAAGACTGGTGTACATTTTTCCCGAAAAGCAGAATAGCTGCATTTTTCAGTTCACCATTGTTTGTAAAAAGCCCAAGATTACGAAGTACGTCTTCTGTTGAGGCATTAGCCTCTTCCTCATCCATGCGGCCAGCCTCTATGCTACGACGCAGGAAGTAGTCAATAGCTTGTCTGTCAATATCATTGATGGTTGCTCCATATACGGGGATGTCATCCCAAGACCGCCCCATCTTTTTCATGATAAACTGCTGGAGCGCAAGTCCTTTCAGTTCTTGCTTGGTCGATCCGCTGCGATAGTGGTAAGTACCTTTATAGGCAATGGGCATGTCGCTTGGTGACACAACAATCTCTATGTATTCTTTATCATCTTTGATTAGCAGGTTGACATCTTCCACAATACCAAGAAAGTTGACAATCTTGTTTGGAATGTCCTCCATCAATTTCTTGGCATCGGGAAGTCCCACAACTTCTGTATCATCATTCACACCAATATAGATACGACCACCTTGGGCATTGGCAAAACCGCATATCCATTTCAGATATTCGTCACGCCACGACTCTTTGTATTCTATGTTCTGACTTTCACTTAACATCGGCATTGCTATTTATACGGTGAATCCCATTTCTTGCAGAGAGGCAAGAACTTCCTTTTCCAAACCATTGACGGCATTTGCCGTTTCACTCAAGGTGGTTTCATAACGTTCTACAAGAGCTGTTATATCGTTTGAAATCCGATGCGTGACATTCTGCATCAGTGCCTTGCAGCCGCTAATAACAGAAGCCAGCCACTTACGTTCCACCACAAGCATCTTGATTTCGTCCTCTGTAAGTACAGAATACTTTGCAACAACTGCATCCGTCAACTGGCTGCGTTTCTCTTTCAAAGACTTGTTCAGTGCATCCTTCTCGTTAGAGAGGGCAATCCACTGTTGCAGTAGTTTTACATTTTCTTCGGATGTGCCGTCTTTCTTTGCATTCTTGATGGCAGCTTTTACGTCAGCAGCTTTCACGGAAACTTCTTTGTTTTCTTCCTGTTCGTCATCATCGCCAACAGCAAAGACTTCGGTATTCTGTTCTACAAGGTCATCCATATCAGCCTGTTTCCGATCTATCTGTTCCGACAATTTGGCAATCTCGGCGGTCTCTACGGAAAAGTATTCAGCCAACACAACGGATATCGGTAACAAGTCGCAGACAATCTCATCATACATGCAGACCGTTTCCTTTACTTTAATCTGTTTGGTCCTCTTGTCTGTCGTTTCCTTGCGTTTCACCGCTTTTACTTCGGGATATGTCCATCCGTCATTAGAAATCATGTAGCAGTCATCCTGCATGGCTTCTGCCCAATAGTTTAGCAGCACGTCATAGACCTCATAAGCATCCACCAGACCACTGTGTCCCAAAACTTTAGCCAAAAGGGACTCCGACCATTCCGTAATCAGTTCTTTGGGCCTTTCGCCTTGGCCAATGGCAAGCATTTGGGGCTTAACCGCATCTTTCCATTCATTCAGCAGCTGTGCAAAAGCCGTTCCCTGTTCTTTGTAAGAAGCATCGTTGTCAATGACATTACTGATTTCTGCCTTCTGAGGTTTCAGTGAATAATAGCCATTGTTTTCTAATTGGAACAGACTGTCTTTCAGTGTAGGGCAAGCCTTCCAAAAGGCATCCATATTGTCAATATCGAAAGCAGGAAGCCCGCCATGCAAATGGGCTTCAATGTCGTGCTGCACCTCCTTGTCCACAGGTTGTATATAGCGGGGAATGTTCAGATTATAGTCATTCTTTTCTATTTCGTTCCATTCTACCATTCGGCAGTAATGCGGTATATTCTGTTGAGCGTCCCAAGCATCTACAATACGCTTGATGTCTTGCTCGCGTAGGCGATTCTTGGCTCCGTCTTTCTTGAATCCATCCTTCGCATCGATAAAAAAGATACCATTACGACTGTCCTTGTTCTTTTTGTCGATAATGATGACGGAAGCCGGAATGCCCGTACCGAAGAATATGTTAGGTGGCAGACCGATAATGCCCTTGATGTAGTGTTGTTTAACGATATACTTGCGGATGTCGTATTCGGCATTGCCACGGAACAGCACACCATGAGGCAGGATGCAGGCACCACGCCCTTCTTCAGACTTCATAGAAGCTATGAGGTGAAGCAAGAAAGCATAGTCGCCACACTTGGCTGGCGGCAGCAAATTGGCTTTCCAACGGTTATACTGGTCGTTTTCCATACCCGAAGCCAACCAGTTCTTCATGGAGAAAGGTGGATTGGCTACGCACACATCGAATGTGCTGACCATGCCATACTGCTTGAATTGCGGGTCAGCCAGTGTATCACCCACTTTGATGTCGGCACTGCTGATACCGTGAAGCAACATATTCAGCTTAGCCAATGCCGCCGTACTGCTGTCCTTCTCTTGTCCGAATATAGACACACGGGGATTACTGGCTTCTGCCAAGGCTCGCAACAAAAGTGACCCAGAACCACAAGTGGGGTCGTAGATGGTGTGCTCAGCACGATCGAGTTCATTGATGCGGAGTACCTTTGCCATTACACGGCTTACTTCTGCAGGTGTGTAGAACTGCCCCTTACTCTTTCCGCTTTCTGCAGCGAAGTTCTTCATCAGATATTCGTAAGCATCCCCCAGCAGATCATCATCGGCAGCACGATTGCGGGAGAAATCAAGCGCATCGTTTTCAAACACACCGATAAGCCGTGACAGGGTATCTACCATAGTCCTTCCGCTTCCCAGTTTTGTAGGGTCGTTGAAATTAGGCAGGGTTAGGTCACCTATCTGTCTGGCATTCAATTCCTTTATTGCCTCCAGTTTGGTGTTCATCTTCTCGCCAATCTTATCATCCTGTTTCAGGGCTACGAAGTCTTTGAAACTACATCCTTCTGGCACTTTGAGACGGAAGCCAGGCTGACCAGCCTTGTCGGAAAGATACTTCACGAATAGGACTATCAGCACGTAATCCTTGTACTGACTGGCATCCATCGAGCCGCGTAGTGCATTGCATGACTCCCATAATGCGCTGTATAATTGTGATTTTTTAATTGCCATATATTGATTACCTACTTTCTGTTATGAGTTTTGTGAAGCGAGACGGTAAATCTCGTAAATATCCTGTTCGCTAAACGATGGGAACATCGTTTGCAAATCGTCACGCAAGTCCCAACCGGCATTGCTGTCGGGATCTTGCCAGTTAGCCCCTGCATTGCGGTAGATGAAGCTATCAATCTTCTTGATGATTTCAATTACCTCGCGCTCATCCGCAGGAGCATTCCAAGCGGCACGGTTGTTCCATAGAGCCTTGCTGCGCTTGTTGTCAAGTCCATTGGGAACATCACTGCCATGCTTGACGGCTTTGATATGCTCAATGAGTGCTTTGATTCTCTCTTTGGCGGTAGCATTGCTTTCTTTCAGTTTATCGAGCAAAGCCTGTAACTTTTCGCTGAATGCCTTTTGTTCCTCCTCGTCACCGCTGTTCCAGTCGGTATTGACACGGCGGGCCTTGCCCTCAATGACTTCGGCTGCACCATTTGCATTTCCACCAGCCTGACGGATGGCTTCATCAGCAGCCTTCTCGGTATCAGTAGCATCATTGACAAAGTCGAGGAAGGAAAAGTCGGCAGTTGCCTCTACCAGTGTTTCTGCATCTTTTGCCCTTATATGCTGGTCAAGAAGCTGGCGCATATCTGGGTCAAGTGTGCGTGGGTCGAAGTCATCGCCTGATTTCTGGCGCACCTTGCGCTGGATGGTGCCAGCCTCACGGGACAGCGACGCAAAGCGTTCGATTTGTTCTGGTGTGAAATCTGTCTGGCAGAAATAGTCGGACATGTTGTTATATGCCGTAACCATGCCACTTGTTATACTATACATGATGTTACGACGAGCCTGTGCAGGCTCGTCGCCTTCCAGTTCCGTCACATAATACTCCGTGAGTGGTTCCAGTTCAGTTAATCCCTTGCTTTCCCATACACTTTTCAGCCCCTCGTATGCATCTTTGGCTGCAAGAAGCTTTTCTTTACACTTATTGACCACGCTATCAAGCAGTCCTTCCACATCGACATCATCAAGACCAGAGAAACCTTTACCATCGTTGAACTTGACAACGGCATCCTCAATACTGTCGAACAGATTCTTGAAACTGATGATACGGCCAAATTCCTTATGTGTTTTGACTATTACGTTACCTTCCTCATCCTTGATGTCCTCGCCAAGACGGTTTACACGACACACAGCCTGGAACAAGGTGTGGTCTTTAATCTCATTGTCAATGTATAGGATGGTAGCACATGGGGCATCGAAGCCTGTGAGCAGTTTGTTTACTACAATGAGCAGTTTCATCTGGGCTGGCCGCTTGATGAAAAGGTTCTTAGCCCACTTCTCGTAGTCATCAGCGTTGTTAATACCATTGCCAGCGTCCTTGAACGATCGCTTTGCCCAGTCGTACTTGAATTTGGCTTCGGTTTCCTTACTGGTGTCAGCAGAATCGTTGACTATATCGCTGTCCATAGGATTGTAGCTCGTTACCACAGCAACACGTCCTCGAAGCAATGTATTACTGCTGTCTTGGGTAAAGAACTTGTAGTATCTGTATGCTTGATAAATGGAACCTGCTACCAACATGGCGTTGCTCCAGTCATGCTTTAACAAACCAAATCCCACATCGTCAAGAATACTGTAGCCGATGCGCTCAATGCGTTCCTGTGTTGAATATACCTTTTCCAAAGTAGCCCAACGGTCTTCCACCATCTTGCGCTGCTCATCAGTCAGCTCACGTCCGGCAGTCAATGCTGCCAGTTTCTGGTCAACTTTTGTCTTGTTGGTAAGTTGCTGTTCTACATTGCGGTATTCATATTGAAGGTCGAGGATAACTTTGTCTTCCACGGCCTGTTTGTGCAGATATTTGTGGATGTATGGACCAAATGTGCGTTCGGACATGTTCTTTATGCGGTTGTACTGGTCACCCTTATCCTTTTTCAAAAGTGGTGTACCCGTGAAACCGATGAGCATAATTTCCTTACCCATGATGGCTCGCATGGCTTCATGAAGGCGACCACCCTGTGTACGGTGGCATTCATCGACGAAGACAAAGATATTGTCACCCTTTACACTGAAATTGTTGCCATATTTCTGTGCGATGATAGCTTGCAGTTCTTCAAGATATTCATCCAGACTAACCTTTGTGCCTGATTCGTCTTTCTCGGCTTCATCCTCAGAGCCGTTTGCGCCAAACTTGTGGATGAGAGAGCAGATAAGCCATTCCTCACCCTTGTTAAGCGTATCAAGGAGGTCGCTACTGGAAGTGGCCTGATGAAGTGTGTTGCCTCCCTTTATAAAAGTTCCTGCCAACTGTAGGTCAAGCTCCTTGCGATCGGTGATGACAACAACACGTGGATTTTCAAAATTACGACGGATATAGGATGCCAAAGCAACCATCGTAAGGCTCTTACCAGAACCTTGTGAGTGCCATATAACACCACTTTCCTTCTTCGGCATACGAGCCGCAGCTGCCTTGATGGCATATATCTGATGGGGACGCAGCACCTTCTTGATGCCGCCGTCATTCAATACACCGTAGCGGAAGAAGAACATGAAGTTCTCCTTGTTGAAAAACATGCTATAGGATTCCTGCTCTGTCAACACATCCCCCAGTTTGTTGGTGTCACGCTTCCACTTACACCAAAACTTCAACGGTGTGCCAATAGTTCCATAACGGAACTCCACACCGTCATTTGAGGCAATTGTGAACTGTGTTGTGGTAAAGAAGGACGGGATGAAATCTCGTTCGTTTGAAAGGTGTTGTTTGATGCCTTCTTCATAATTGACAAGACTACGTTTCAGCTCAATGACAGCCAAGGCGATGCCATTCACATAGACAACAATGTCGGGACGCTTATTCTTTCCTAACAACGGGTCTATATAACTAACCTCTTCAGCTATGGCAAAATTGTTGTTGGTAAAGTCCTCGAAGTCGAACAACATCACATCCTCATGGTTTGACTTTGGGTCAGGTTGGGACTTGATGCCCATCATCAAGGTATCATATAGATTTGTGTTGCACTGCATCAAATCGTTCATCTTTGCATTTCCAAGGCGGGCTTTGCTCTTCAACTGAAAGAGGACATCCTCAATCTGACATTCCGTATATCTTGGAGTTTTGCCGTCATCCTTTTTCTGGTCTTTCAGAAACTTGCGCACCTCATCATCAAGGATGGGGGAGTTTTGCTTACCCAAACAATTGACGGCTTCACCCTTGGCATACTGCCAGTTGCCAAGATATTGATAGCCAAGTTCGTCTTGGAATCTCTTGACGAGCTTATTCTGATATTCTCTTTCCCTTTGTTCTTGATACGTAGCCATAGTATGAAATTATAATGGGAATTCATTTAATTGTTCTTTTATCTTTTGCCATCCAGGGAGATAGGTTCCAAGGATATTACGAAATTTGTCTGTATGATTCTGCTCAATGAGGTGAGTAAGTTCATGGGCTACTACATATTCAATGCAGTTCAGAGGCTTCTTTGCCAGTTGTAGGTTGAACATTATCTTGCCTGTGTCTTTGTGGCATTTACCCCAGCTTGACTGCATCTGCTGAATAGTCCAGTCTGCGACCTTGACATCAAGAATGTTCTCCCATTTAGCCACATACTGCCTAATGGTTGGAATGAGCTGTTCTTTATACCAGTTCCAAAGGACGTTTGCAATGTTTTCCTTAGGGGTGCGCTCATAGACATACACATTGATGTAGTCACCTTGAATCTTAACATGAAATGTACAGGTATTGTCTCTGATAACCTTCAAACGATAAAGTTCACCTTTGTAGTAATGAGCTTCACCAGACACATATTCACGTTCATCTTGGAATGTGTAGGATGTTGTCTCTTTGCGCTTCTGTACGAGCCACACCCATTTCTTCAGGACAAAGAGCTTTATCTGCTCATCTGTGTATGTCTGGGGAGCAGACACATGAACTCTTCCATCTGGCGGATAAACAGCCAAATGTAGATTCTTGATGGGCTTGCGCTCGACTTCTATTTCAACACTATTTACTACCATACCTCACATTGATTTTTGCGACAACAAATATGATTTGTACTCGCGCACTATCAATTCTCTAATATCAACTTCAAGCAAGTCTGCAATCTTCAATAGACTTGGAAGGTCTGGCTGAGAAGAATTGGTACACCATTTGGAAACAGTAGAAGGGGTTACCCCCATCTGTTCTGATAACCACTTGTTGGTACGCTTCTTTTCAACCAATACCAACTTGATACGATTTACATCTTCCATACACCTCAAGTTTATAGTGCAAAGGTAGTGAATTAATTTCACTTTTACGATTATATTTCTATTTCTATTAAAGAAACAGTATGTTTTTATGTTTTTTTATATGTTTTGTCATCCGAAACACAAAACTTTGAATGAAAAAATAGGTATACCATAAATAAATTGGAATATGAAAATACATCAATGAATCCTTACCTTATAACATGTAAATATTGGTACGATTGAGGATTAAACAACTCATCTCATTCCCTTATTTTTTTATTGACAATAATGATATTATTTGCACAATCATTCAATATTTGTGGTTTACAAAAGTTAAATGCGTTAATTTTCTATTTTTCTAATCTCTATAGAATCCGCGTCATCACTTTTCTACCGTATTAACTATAAATAACTGATAACCAGTAATATCTATATATTTTTTATGGAATAATTCATCATATGCTAAATTTTTGACATTTGATGAATTTAAAGAGTACATTCTTCCATATCGTAGTGTTGTTGAATATCCATATTATAATAACGGTGATGAATTATACCATATGTTTAATAAATGGCTTTCGAAAAGTACGACAAAGACCTTCCAAGGGTATATGGGAAGATATCAACACTATGTTAATTCAATAAAGACGTTATGGTCATACTGGGATCAAAAATCTCAAATTGGATTATTTGATCTATTTTTAGGTTATAAGGGAGACTGTATGGTTATTGCAAATAACAATTGTAATGTTATGAGAGCAAATGGTTTTCCGATGGTTGTTCATCATAATACAGCTTATAGGGCGCATACAGGGAGGCATTATTATTGTGCATTTTTAGACAGTACGAGGGTATGGCATCGTTTTAATGCTTTCTCGCGATCTCTTGATTCAATAGATCCAATGAATCATTTATCATTAAATTTGTACGAGAATACATTTGCTGCCCAACAAAATTCGCCTTTTTTTCTAAAAAACAAGGATGAGTCATTACCAGATTATTTTATGTCTCCCTGTATTAAAGATATAACAAGTTCAATTTTTGAAGTGGTATCTATTAATATTCCATTGTTTAAGCAAATACCAAATAATATTGTATTTCTATGTGCCTTTAATAATAATCCACATGGAATTGTTCCTAGTTCATGGGGAATAGTTTCTCCCAATGATTCTATTATTAAATGTGAAAATGTTTTGTTGGATGTAATATATTTCCCTGCATATTATACATCAAATAATCAATTTGTTCCCATAGGAGAGCCTTTCTATTTATCGCTCAAGGATACAATTAGTAATACTGTCTCTATAAATTATATTTATAAAAAGGAAGATTCTTTAAAAACAAAGTATGGAACGTTACGCTTAACACGTAAATTCCCTTGTAAGAACTATTTAATAAAAAGATACAAGGAAATGGTCGGTGGTCGATTTGAGGCTGCAAATAAAAGGGATTTTTCAGATGCAACTTTATTATATGAAATAACTGTTCCTCCAAGTCCATTTCTTCAGGAATTTGTATTGACAAATAAAAAATCCTTTAAATATTATAGATATGTTCCTTCAAAAGAAAGTAAATATTCATATATGGCTAATATTGAGTTGTTAGTAAAAAAGAATAATGTTCATGGTCGTTATGATAATATAACTCCACTTCCTATATTGTGTAAAGAAGATATTGATAAACCTTCTTTAGCTAATTTGTATGTCAAAGCAATGGCGAATAGCAATAGATATAATCCTGCTTTTGATGGTAAAATGGACATTGTATCTTATAATAAAATTGATAGTATAGAGTTACAATATCCAGAATGTGTGGAAAGGATACGTTTTGTTCCGTTAAATGCTCGCAATAACATTACTCCTAAACATATTTATCAATTACTTTATTGGGATAATGGTTGGAAGACAATAGGATCTAAAATGGCCCGTTATAATTATATTGAATTTAATAATGTTCCTCTGAATAAGATATATTGGTTAAGAGATATCACTGAAGGTAAAGAGGAACTTCCATTTTTTTATGAGAATAATAAGCAATTATTTATATATTATGATACAATTATAAATCGTCATATAAATACATATCCTTTGGAATAGATTTAAATCTTTTAATCTATCCAAAGGATATAGATTAACAAAAAAATAAAATGTAATAATTTAATATTTAGTGTAAATAAATTATATTTGGAATTAAAAATAAAAAAACTAACTCCCCTATTAAATTTATTGACTTAATTTGTTTTTGGGGAAAATTCAAAAAATACTTGTTTGTAAAAGAATTCTTTGTTTCTACAGGAGTGTAATTTCAATACTGATAGAATAAGTTGATGGAACAATTTAAGAAGATGCGATAGGTATGAATAGAGAAGTAATACGGAAACCAGAGAGAAAAAGATTTGAAAATAGGAGACCCGTATCCTCCTAAATAGGATACGGGTTCATGAGGGTATATAAAAACATATTTATTCATATTTTTTCCCCGACCGATCTATCCTCTTTTTTTTTAATTACTTCAAGGCTATTTTGTAGATCTTCATTGAAGTCTTTGCTGATCGGGAGGTTTATTTGTATGTTTGTATTTATCGTTAATAGAGCTTTGTTGATCTTGATCAGGCTCTCCATCGTTCGAGGGACTGTTATTTTAAACTGATCGTTGACAAAATTTATACGAATGCCCGGTACATCTTCAAGTAACTGGCAATAGTTATTCGAGATCGTGTCCATGCTGATAACAAAGCTAAACGCCTTTATATTCTCATTTCCCCGTTGAATGAGATCCGGCGAAATAGGAATAGCTTCTCCTTCCGCTAGGCTCAATTGAATTCCGGCACTGTACGCCAAACCACTCTCGTCTTTATCGAAAGCGGTTGTAATTCGTGGAGTTGTACCTTGGTATTTTTCTATCGTTTCGATATGCGAGAGGATATTCTTTATTTGCTCTTTTGTAAGGTATCCCTCGCAGGCAATATAAAGAAGATCCTGCCGGTTGTTTCGATGAAGTTGATAATGACTCATGCAATCAATATCACTCTCGCAAATGATCACTTCACTTGCATTCTTGTAGTCAAGCGTGGATAGTCCGATTGAATGAAGTTTATCCGACCCTTCCGTGAATATTTTCACGTTCTCTTTCGAGGTTGGGTTATAATACCTGCACACAACAGCTTTTATTTCATCTTCACGATTAAATAAAGGAAATGCCAAGTTGTAGTACCCGTAACTGTTTTTACTTAAGCCAATGTTTGTGAAAACTGGAGATGATAAAATGTTCTCGGATATCCCTCTCCGTTTCAAATAATTAAAACCTTGTGAATTTATATCTTTCTTTACCGGGTTTATATATGTTTCGTCATCCAGGCTAAAATCCTTTTTAGGTTCTCTCGACATTTGCTGCCCTGTAATCCTGATCTCGTGCTGCCGACCAAGAAAATCCATTAGCCGGTTATATGTTTTTTCTAGTATATTACTCCCCTGGCAATTAGCAAGCACTTCATTCTCTCTAGCTTGACAAAAATCAATTATTGTACCATTATCAGGCTTGTTAATGGACACGTATACCGTGTATTTATCCCCATGTTTTAAGCGGATTTTGTCTCCGTTGTTTTCGTACACGGGATTTCTTTTGGTACTTCTTTTTTTGTCAAGCGTGTAACCTAGAGAAACGATGAATTTCTCAAAATCTACTGCCGCTTTTAGTTCGTTTAAAGTCATTTTTTTCTATTTCAATACAAATATAGTAATTCTTTCTTTACATATCGATCGCTAAAGTATTCCGGTTATACTGCCAATCCTCGTTTACGAGATCTTTCTTCCGGAACTGGCATTTCCTTTAAGCATGATTCTGCGATTTCTCGTGAAATCAGTTTCTTTTGGTACAGGTCTGATATTATCGCTTTATCTTGTTTTAACTCTATCGGCATGTTCGGGAAAACTTCATTTTGGAAAAAGAAACAATTCTGGAAAGGGTGAAGATTATCATGCAAGTATCGTCCTTTCCCGATAAAAGATTGGTAGTTTTGCCAGAATTCTTTATTTCCCGTGATGACTTTGGGAATCTCGTTAATCAAGTTCGTGTCAATTTCGGCGAGCGTGTGCCATTCCGAGGGAGAAAGCGTTCTCGGGGGAAAATGCCTTATCGGGTTATCCATCCTCGAATTGGGATGATCTTCGCTGTAATCGTACTCGCCTTCGAAATAGGACACTTTTTCTTGTGTTCGTGTGGGACATTTTATATAGCGATTTTGCGCGTAAAACTTTACCGAATCGAAAATTTCCTCACGTGTGGCAGGTATGTTGTTAATGACTTTCACGTATGCCCAAAGTTCTTTGCCGAAATGATCACTAAGGTCTTTTTCTAGGTAGGTCGAGGGAAGTTGCGATAAGAATTTCGCGAGCGAGACCGATGGCGTGTAGAAATAGTCATCTTCTAAATTTCGACTGTTTTTTTCCACTAATTTGTATACCTGTTCATTAGAAAAGTCGGTACGAATATATCGTAAGTTTCCGGTCCAAGGTTCGCAGCATACCTGAGAGGTAAATTCGTAATCCTTGATATCCCATGGTACATTTTTGAAACTGGCGTTATCGATGAAATGGTGCATGATCTCTAAGCATAACTCTTTTGTTTTTTGAGAGTCATTCATTAAGGCGAGAGAGTCTCCATCACAAGCTTCTTTTAGAAAATCTATTTCCCGTTTCATTTCAGAGATACCGGCTGTATGAATAGATTTGAGATACTCCGTGTAATTTTCCTTCGTGTACTCTGCCGGGATAGTATTATACGAGATCCCCGCGTGATTCTGTAAATAAAATAGAACATCCGGCAGATAATGTTTCGGTATTTTACGCTCGTTGTAAACCGTTGATAATTTGTTAAGTGATAAGTACGGCGGTGCTACTGGAAGAGCGGCATATTGAATATACACGTCTAATTTATCCAATTTGCATGAGGTTTCTTTGATGGCCTTCTCTAATGTATCTTTTGGGAATAGTTGTACGAATTCAATAGGCTTCCCCTGGGAGTTCGTGTACAATAAACAACCTTTATTCTTTTTGGGATAAAGCATTCTGAAAATTTTTTCAAGTGTATTCATAATCTTTATTTTTGAGGTGAGATGATATTATATGTTGTCATAAAAATCTTGATCAGGTTCCGGATCCTCGTTTGGCTCGTTTTCTTCTAGTATATTTTGTGCGTTGAGACAATTTGCTAAATCTTCTTCGTATTTTCTCCTTTTCAAGTATGCCGGACGGAAAAGCGAACGTGTGGATGGGTCATTTATTAAATTATCAACGAGTTCCTTTACTTCTTCTCTGATTTCTTTTTTTATGTTGTAGTAATTTGCCCGGATAATGGCTTTCATCCAGATCGTCACGTAAAATCGTTTTTTGTTCCCGTTATAGATCCCGCAAGAATGGATGAATTCAAAATCTAATAATTGCTTCATGTAGTAGGACAGTAAATCGTCTTTTAATTCGTCGAAAGATTTCGATGTGAGTTCTTTCTGAAAATTCAATTTGATTTTAATGACATCTCTGGTTTTAAAAGACAAGTCTTCAACGTTAAATTGAAAATCACGAGGATTAAATACATAGATATTATCCTCGTCTGATTTTTCCATGATGGTTTCCATCATGGAAATAATTTCCTTGTTATCCAGTTTAACCTGAAATTCGTTCCATAATTCTTCCACGTAGTCAAATTCCGCGTCTTCTTTTTCAAAACGGGTAAGAATCGGGATATCGACAAATTTTTCTTCATCCGCTTTTATCTTCTTGCCGTCAATGTTTACCTTGCAATTAAATAATTTCAAATCAATAGGCTGGGCGAAATCATCCGCGACGCGACCAACAAAAAAGCCTTGCGTTAAATTTGAAACCTTACTTTCCGGAATGATGAAATCAAGTTGTTCGTTGATTGATTTTGATACATCTCCTTCTGCCGAAATAGAGTAAGAAGTACGATTTTGTAAATTCTTACCAAAGAAGTTAGAAACGAATCTTGCGGTTTCTCCTTGTACCTGTCCGGAAAACACGTTGGCAATTGTATTAACAATAGCTTCAGCTTGCTCTTTGCTATAATCCCGTGTTAACTGACTGAGATCCTGAATACCGATAAAAACTGCCACTTTGTTTTCACGCCCTGTTGCGATTAAGTTATCAACACCGGTAGGGTTTGTCGTTGACATCTCATCCAGATAAATAGATGATTTCCTTTTTCCCTTCTGGTTAATTTGTTTGATGATCTGACTTGAATACAAAGATAACAGTGGTGCGTAGGTATCCTTTTTAAGCGGGTTATTACCCGCTGCAACTACCTTCGGTTCAAGCGGATCATTCACGTCGAGTTGAAAATCTTCTCCCGTGCAAGTCCACCACAGGGATTCCCCGGCAATGGCAACAAGAGGCAGTTTTGCCGTGGCGATCTGTCCTTGAATCTGGTCAACCGCATCTTCCTTGAAAGCATCCGCGAAAGGCTGAACGATTGATTCGAGGTTCTTCTGGGACATTAATATTGGCAATAGTTCATCCAGCTCCACGCCTAAAAATTCTACCGCGTGGGCGAAGGTACAGTATCTCCCCTTCTTGAAATCCTTTAAAAACATGACAACTGATTGTAGAAAGTTGTCCCCGGAAAGTTTGAAAAACTCACCTTTATTTTTCATGTTATCCGGATTCAAAGAAATCATAATCGTTGTGGCGACATCCCTGCAATCCGTGTCGGATTTCACGAGTTTAGCGGTCATGGGATTTGATCGATGGGAAAATTCCGGTTGATCAAAGTTTATCACGTAAAAATCCGCGTTCGTGTTGCCGTAAGCTTTCTCTTTTTTCGCCCACAAAAAATGATTATACGCGAACGTGGTGAGTGACGGATATTTGAAGTCATAGAGATACATGCAAAATCCCTTGTGTAGCATTTGCTCGATTGATGGTTTTATAAAACAATATGTTTTGCCCGACCCTGGGGTCCCCATGACTAGGCAGGCTCGAAACGGGTTAATTATGTTTATCCATCCGTCTCGACGGACTAATTTTTTGTGCTTATCTTTTATGTAATAATACATGGGAAGATTAACGCTATACTCGTTCTCCAACTTTTTTTCAAACTGGGGGAAAGATTCTTGCACGTTGTTGAATACATCACTATTTGGCTCCATGTGATCATTAAGACGAATACTTAGGAATCCCAATAGTAGAGCGATAAAACCATAAAAGGTTAGTATTATGAATAGAGTATAATTATGTGTTGGGAAATAGAAAGATACTAGCCCGGAAAGGATCAACAAGAGAACGATCACTGGACGGGGTTCTTTTTGCGCCCCAATATCACTTGGAATATATCCAATAGCGAGTAATATGCCTATGCCTATTTTCAGGTATAGAATGTTATTGAATATTCCAAAAAGAGAATTTATAATGATAAAAAATTCGTCCAAAAGGGCTTGATTCCAACCGATGGATGCTATTAACGGATAAGCATACGTGTAAGTACCAAATAATAGCAAAATGCAGGCAGCGAATTTTGGAATATATAATAATTTAAGGAGGGTTTTACGATCTAGTTCATTCATATCTTTGGCTTGAAAACTGAATGTGATGTAACCAGGATGCGCTGATCATTTGGCAACGCATCCTAGTGGGATATATTGAGGTTAATTTTATTCCGGAACAACTAATTCGGTCCAATACTCTCCTTCTTCTTGTTTGAGGAGAAGAATATTATCATCACCAATTTGTACGGTGACATCTTGTGATTCGAGCCTGATGGCTTCATAAGCTCCTTGTTTCAGTTTCGTGTGGTTTGCATTACTGACGCGTGGAGGAACTTGATTTATAAATATGTATATTCGTTTTTTCATAGGACTGTTTTTAAGCGTGTATTTATTGTTCTTCGTTTGTTTTAGGGAGGGAGAAAAAATCTATTTTTTCAAGAATTACCTCGATGGAGGATTTCTTTTCTCCCGTGGCAGCATCCTCGAATGAATTCTGATTTAAACAGCCTGTTATTCCAATTAATTTCCCGGACTCAACGTATTTCTCAACTAACTCGGCATTTCGAGAGAATGCAACAATCGGGATCCAGTTCGTTTTTTCTTCCTTTTGTCCGTTTCTAGTGAAAAATTGTTTAACGGCAATAGAGAAAGTGGCGATCGTTTCATTTCCACCTTCAGACTTTCGAATAGTGGGTTGTTTTCCAACGAACCCTGATAAAGATACATTGTTCATGATGTTGAATTTTAATTAGACATTGATTTTTATAATCACTTTACCGACTCCAAGGTAGAATCTTGTAGTATTTTGGTATTTATTAATTCCTGGTACTGGTTAAGAGTTGATGAGTAGCTCAGAGCAATAAAAAGAATGATAACCAACACGAAAGCCGCTATGAACAGGTAGTAATATTTCAGCCAAGAATTCGTCATGATCTTGTGCTTTACTCCTTTCTCCACGACACGAGAAAAATCTTTCATTTCTCTCCCCGCGAGGCTCATGAACTTGCACCCTAGATTAAATGCTTCCATGTTGGTACATCCGTTAATTCTGATGGAGTACATGTTATTGTCATGAGGATGTATGGAAGGCTCGTAATTGGCGTTCACGGGAGAAATAGATTCAAACGCCTGAATAAAATAATCAAGTTCACTTTTTTTAATATCAACATAAATTGAATTCATGATAAAAGGGTTAAAAGGTTAATAAGTTTTTCTATCTCTCACGACGTATTCAACATTTTCCGCCACTTGAATGATTTTTTGGATAGATATGCTCAACACCTTGAATTCATGCGGAATTCGTCCTTTTACTTTATATTGATAATTAACTTCATGTGATGTTGATGATACCGGGAAGGTCGTTATTATCGGGATCTCTAGTGTATCTCGATTGCTTTTAATTTTCATCAATAACTCTACATCGAATGAATTTCGAGATGGGATATCCGTGTTGATCGAGAAAAAGATGTTTTTCGTGTTACCGTAATCTTCCACGTTAGAAAGAGAATCTACAAACACGTGTATTTTTTTTCTATTGATCGTGTATTTTATCCGGGATTCATTCACGACCTCACTTCCTTTTAGAATGGTCAATACAGCATCATACGTGCCAGGTTGTTCTTCTTTCAAGTAATACGCGGTAATTGCGTTCTTTAGAAACGTGTATTCGATGTTGTCAGGTTTATCATCACGGATCATGTTCCCGATTGAATCAACGTGATACAGGGGATAAACGGGACTTGATGACGTGAAACGTATAAAATATTCTTCCGGAGATTCTTGTCCCGTGATTATAACAAAGGGAATGTGTTCTCCCGATTGATATTCTTTCTCGTTAGGGTGTAAAACTTTTACTAGAGTCGGTTTAATGATAGAATCCGGAGTTTCTTTTAAAACGGGGGATGATACATTGTTTACGATATTACGAATACTGTCAAACAGATAACCGGGTGCGTATATTTCCGGGTAGTTGTTAATTAGCCGGATCGTGTCATGGATAGGTGTAGAAGGTTTCGTTTCTTTTTTCAAGTGTTCTTCTATTGAAGAAACTTTTGAATCGATCTTTACCATCTCCATTTGGAGCAAATCCTTCACGGCGGTGATTACTTTGAGGGTAATGAATGTAAATACAACCGCGATGAAGCATGATTGTATAAATATCTTAGAGGTCTTCATTATAATTCAAGCCTTAAAATTAATACGAAATACTTCTCTCGGTGGAAGTTGATCCACGGGAGTTAAATAGAAAAATAGTATTTTATCCCGACTGATATTTTAACGTGAAAATGAGAGAAAGCAGTATTAAACAAGTAACCAACAGAAGGTTCAATATACGTGCTTATCTTTCCCAGGTTAAACTCGGCTTGCGGGTGAAATACAATCCCCGTGATTATTTTATTTGTAGATGCTTGAATTACTCCGGATGGAAGATTTTTATTTTTATATTTTTCTTGCCCTAGAAGAAACCCACCTCCTAGGTTGACAATGAAAGATTTTGGCATGTATTTTTCCAAAGAGTAAAAATACGCGAAATCGCCTATTATACTATTTGTCGGTAACTTCCATTTCTGGGATTTATTCTCAAAATGGCTATATGAAAGACGTAGCCTCAAAAAAGAAAGGGATTTACCTAGATACTTCTCTACTTCAATTCCGCCACCGAAACCACGGTAAAAACTTCCGTGTCCGCCGACAACCCATTGACCGTAATACTTTTGTGCCTTTGTTGCTAATGAACAACACACCATGCCTATTATAAGGCATAATAAGAATTTTTTTGCTAACATTTTCTTCATTTTATAGGACTTCTGCAAAAATATAAGTTAATGTTGAAAATTCAAAATATTCTTAACCTAAGATGCTGTTATATAAAAATATTCTTTTGTTTAAAACGAGAAATTATTAGCAAGTTAAGGGAAATTTAATGCTTGATGTTTTAATCTAATCAAACGGACTCTTCATCCTATCCTCGACTTATTTATGGTGCAAATTTCAATACTTAATTTGGCTTAACAAGGTCAAGCCCTTCGGGTTTTCAAAAAAATAGCTCCTTTCAGGATTATTTTTATTTGAAAAACCTTGATTCCCAGCCAAATTAAGTATTCGAAAAGCACCGAAATAACTCGATGATAGGAAAAAGAACAGTCGGGAAAAGAAAAATCAAAGATTCAGAGATAAATAAATGATTTTATAAACATTAAAACTACAAGAAATGGTTTCAATTTTAGACATTTACACGGGAGCAAAGGTAAGGACAACAGAAGAACCGGTTATTGAAGGTACAGTACAGAATATTGTCGCTAGTGGAATAAATCCGTATGATTATTATGTGACGATTCAACCCGATAAGTCAATGATGGATAACGTCGCGGAAAGTTGTTTATATCATGCCTTAAATTGTTTCCCGACAGATTTGAATTTACTTCCTTGTTCGGATCATGTTAGCCACAAAGTGGTTCGTTTTAAGTTTGTTACAAACTTTTTTCCTTGCAATATTTCTACGGATCAAAAATCGTGTTTTTATGAAGAAATATTGACAATGGTTGATCTGTATGGTTACACGGTCATAGAGAGCGAGGAAGATTGTGTTTGTCCTGAAGCAATCAAGGAGAATCAAAGAATCTATTTGCATTTTGGAGAACTCTCTGGATACTGCCGCCCTTCTGAGTTAGAATGTATTGAAAGAATGTTAAGTTGTGGAACTACCTTTAAGATAGAACGGAAAATTGTTTCTGAAGAGTTGTTTGATTATACGTTCGAACAAGAATTGGAAATATGCAGGAAAAGATACGAGGGATGTATCTATGACGTGATGTTAAAAGCGTTCAAAACAGATAAAAGCGAATATGTAATGGCTTATAAAGTGATCGATCAGATGATCGAGAAGATCCGGATTAAAACGTTGAATAATGATATCGTGAAAGGTTCGGAAGAAGCTGTTTCTGTCTTTTTATATGAAGTGTATGACAGGTTGTGTGACGAAGGTTTGATTGAAACTAAAACAGAAAATAGACATTTGGAGGCTCGTCGCGATATATAGAAATGAATGGGTATGACTTGTGTTATAACAGGTCTACCCCCTATTTTAATGAATGAAACGATTTAATAGTATAAAGATGAAAACAGTTAATAGCTTATCCGGGGGGAAAACATCCTCTTATATCGCGGTTCATTATCCAGCTGATTACGAATTATTTGCTCTTTGTTGCATTGAATGTCATAATGCGGGAAGGGATATTGATAAGAGGATGAGACAAATGGTTAATGATAAGCTGCAAAAATATTGCCCTCATTACCCGGAATTTGTTGCAACGAGTGAAGACCCTAAAATTTTAAAAACGATGTTTGACTTGGAACAAATGATCGGGCGAGAAATAATTTGGCTCCGTGGTATTGGTTGGGAAGATATGGTTCGATTAAAGAAGGCTATCCCGAACCAGTTCAAACGTTTTTGTACAACCATGATGAAAATGCAACCAATATTTGAATTTCTCTATAAATATACGGAATTGCCTGTTAGAATGCGGATCGGGTTTAGGTATGATGAAATGGAACGAGCAGAACGATTGAGAGAATCCTTCAAGTTTGCTTATAAGTGCGAGTGGCAGGAAAATTCATGTCGATGGGTTCAGCGATGGAAAGAAATTGATTGGCGTGTTGGAGAATTCCCGTTGATTGATGATAGGATCACCCATTATCACGTGCAAAAATTCTGGGAAAGTAAAGAGATTGTTTTTCCCGAAGATTCGAATTGTCAAAATTGTTTTTGGAAACGACCAGAGCAATTGAGGAAAAATTTTGAGAATAATCCGCCTATAATGTGGTGGTCTTTGATCTTGGAAGAGTTGCAGGGGAATACTTTTAAAAATATGAGTTTGCGTAAAATTCATGATTTACCTATCCAGCTAAATTTTTTTTATGGAACCGGAGCCGGTTGTCAGGCGGGTTTCTGTACGGATTGATTTGAATAATTGAAAATAGAATTTTAAATATGCAATTATCCCTCGTGTTTGATGAAATAATTCCTATTCCGGAATGTTCCGGATTAATGAAGATGACAAAGTTTAAACGTCCTATGGACCTTGCAAATGAAATGGTTCGGGGAGTGAAATTGTGGCAACAGAAAAATCCAGATCGTGATGTTATGGAAATTGTGTCCCCAGCTTGGAAAGAGTATATAAAAAGTAGATTGAAAATAATAACTAACTAAAGTATGGAAACAATAAAACGATGTCTTAATAAACTGTGTAAGAATAAAGAACAATGTCGACACTGGCGAAAAAATATTGCCTTTCTTGAAACCTTTCCGAAGGAAGGTCGGACTTATGAAGTTTTTAAAATGTTCCCAGCGATGTATCCATGTTGGGTAGGATGTAAAAGATATGTTATAAATAACAATGCAAATAAGTAAAGTATATGTAAAAAAATTTGGCTGTAAAAGTAGATAATTATAAACCAGTTGGGAGAAATACACATGAGTTAAACAGCTGAAAATAATAATAGTATATTTAAAAACATTAGGTATATATTTTGTTATATCAATATAAATACCTATATTTGTATTGTAATAATAACAAACTCCTAGCGAGCCAGCTAGAATAAAGAAATGGCAGCGATTATGAATAAACAAGGATACAACACTACATTGAGATGCTACAATAGCTCTGCGTTATTGGATGCCGTAAAGTATTGCAATTATCCTGTACACATTATCTCTAGCACCGAAGTCGGCTTTGACGATGATCTTGATGGCAATATAAGGAATTATTTCTGCGATACGCTACCGTATTACGATGGCGTTACCTGCAATGATTTTGAATTTGATTATTTTGACTGACTTGCGAATAGTTCATCCCCGGTTCAATTCTGGGGCGGGACCAATATTGACTTTAAAATTACGATTATGGCGATAAGGCAAGATCAAAAAAACAAAATCAATAATATCATATACGAACGAGCTTATGAGATTGAGACAAAGTTGTCTGAAAATGACTTCTTTCTTGCAAAATTAGCAGGCGTTAAGCCTAGTGACGTGTCCAATGTTTCTCTAAAAGTTGCAATAAAAGAATTGAAAAAAGAGATGAATAAAAATAATTAACCGGTGGGGCGAAAGCCCTACACAATATAGAAGATTATGAAAGCATTAAACAAGAACGAAGTATCTATCAGCCAAGCAAGGCAAAAGAAATGCCACTATTATAAAAACATTATAAAAAGGCATCTGAACGATATAAAGAAGGACATCAAATTCTCAAAGAACAACATGGAAGAAGATTTTTACAAAGGTCGGTATGCCGTACAATTAAGTGTCTATGCAAGAGCGTTAAATGTACAGGAAAAATATTTGGAGAGGTTTATTTAATCACAATAATGAATAGAATAATTAAAATATAGCTTATGAAATCATTGAATAATAATGGTGTATCCACCAAATAACCAACGATCTGAATTGTTTAAGTATCTATTAGATTCCTATGAGGAATTTGAAAGTAATATTATTCATGAAGTGAAATTTTATGCGGCTTTTTTCAGGTATATAGAGATGTATCAAAAGAAAGATGGAGGGAAATGAGGCTATATGAAGCAGATTTCCGTCTTTCTCTTGATAATCAAGAATTTTATTTTGAAATTTGTATTTAGCCTTTCTTTTTTCAAAAAGTTGTGATTTTCCTCCCTCCTATTGCTATGGTATTATAGCATGATTGCCTAATATTCCTTTTTTTTGAAAATTATAATTGGCATGAATAGAGATTACATTCAACCTTACGCATCAGCGAGTATCCATCTCGATCAAAGAAGAATGTTAAAGAGTGGAAGATACCCAACAAAACTTTACTTGTATTATCAAGGAGAATCTAAATGTATTGGAATGACACCTCGTGTCGAATTGACCCCGGAAGAATGGGCAAAGGTTAATTCTCCCCGTCTTCAAGATCCAGAGTTGAAAATAGTGAGAGATGAATTAAAGAAAAGAGAAGTCCGGGCATCGAAAATTATTAAAATGTTAGGAAAGAATTTCTCTTTTAAAACATTTAAAGCATTATATAGTGCAAAAGAGAAAATTGAGACTGGCTCAAGTAAAAATGTTTATAAAGCATTTAAACGAAATATAGATATTTTAATGGCGGAGGATCGGGAAGGGACTGCAAATACCTTTATTGATGCTATGACTTCTTTTCGTCGTTTTCGTAAGAAACTTACATTTGAAGAAGTGACGCCTGAATTTTTGTTGAGCTATGAAAAACATATGTTGTCTAAAGGGCGATCAACAACAACGATTGGAATATATATGCGAAATCTTCGTCGGATCGTTAATATTGCGAGGAAAGCGAAGATTACCACTAATTATGCTTTTGCTGACTACGAGATTCCAACAGGGCAAAATATAAAGAAGAGTTTAGACGAAAATCTTCTTGTGAAATTTATAAATTATAAATCTGATAATCCTCTTGTTGCATGGGCGCACGATATGTGGTGTTTTAGTTTCTTTTGTAATGGGATGAACATTACTGATATATGTCATCTAAAAGGAGAGAATATTTCGGAGGATAGAATTGTTTTTATGCGTAAGAAGACAGAACGTACTAAACGGAAAAATATTGAACCGGTTGTTGTCTATATAACACGACCTATTCGGGAAATATTAGATCGATATGGAAAATTTGAGAGTAATGAATTTGTGTTTGGCTTGTTAAATGATAAAATGAGTAATAGTGAAAAGTATCACGCAATTAAAAATGCTATTCGTAGAATTAATTATCATTCAAAAAAGATTACCCATGAATTAAATATGAAAAAGGCAACAACGTATGTTGCCCGCCATTCATGGGCTACAACAGTTATGAGACAAGGAGCTTCAATGATATACATATCAAAGGGATTAGGGCATTCTTCAACTCAAACGACCGAAAAATATTTAGCTGGATTCACGTCAAAACAGCAAATTGATATGTCTAAAAAATTATTGCGTTTATGCAAATTTTAGTGCAAATTTTGAAATAGTATCCTTTGTCAGTGTAGTTATTAGTAAAGATTTTAAGAGGTATCCCTGATTACGAGTCAGGAACGAACGTCACCATCACGGCAACACCCGTAAAAGGGTG